>JGI24708J26588_10000195_pt1 | contig 47510 bp, 46 predicted proteins | sample BioPla1DNA2_FD_26588 | JGI IMG/M metagenome (IMG submission 26588) | reverse complement strand
ATGCCCCAAAATAAATAATAGGGGCAAGCACCATAGGAAACCATCAAGCCGATTAATAAATCTATTCTTAATTTTATAAATCAATAAGTAGATGACAACAATACATAATAAGGCAAGTATAATTATAATAATTTTCGGAATACAAAACCATGCCAGGAGTATTCCGGCCAAATAAGCAGCCAAGAGCCATAGGAATGGTCTTTTGATCAAATTACAGCCCCCCTCTCTACTTTGCCCCTTCAATCAATGATAACTTCCGTTCAAAATATCCATCGAATTGAATTTTGTTCAAATACATATCCCGGCTTTCACCATTGATTAGGAATTGCACTTTATTAATTCCTGGTAGCTCCACCAATGAATTCACAATAGAATATATGGTTACTTCCTCATTCACATCTGGCAGTTTTTCTAAAAACTTTTCATTTAAATCTACTATACAGACATCATCCTTATGGGTAATATTTAATAATATAGTTCCTCTGGGTATGGTATCGTACATACCAATTTCTGTAGGCCCATTTATAAGTTGCTTGATGATTAGCTCCTCTATGGATACCGCTCCTGTATAATAAATATTGGTCTTGGTTTCTATAAGGGCATTCCCTTCCCTGTTGGCAAAATACAAAGATAATTGATAATTCATCTCTGCCTCAGTGCTATCTATGAAATCATCATCAGTCATTAATCCAACTAGCACACCGTTGGAATCCATCAAAGACTGCCCATTGACATTGAATTCAATATATTCAACTCCCTCAATCTGGCCCAAAGTCTTGACTATCGCTGCCCTACACAACACTTCTGAAACACCTTTTAAGTCATTATAGGTAGTATCAAAATTAATTGTTAAGCGGTTGTCTTCACTAAAATAATATTCTTTTATGAGAACACTATCTGGAAGGGCCTTTTTATACAATACATTCTGGGGCCCGATTCTCATAACAGCTAATAATTCCTCAACAATTTCTTCTTTAGTATCTGTCATAGCAAAGTATGTTTCACTGACAATTTTTGAGGTCTTGCCATCCAAAAAATAAATATTATATCCACCATCTTCATCAGGCTTATCTGTCTTATCACAGGCAGTAAATAGGACCACTGTTGTTAAGATAAGAAGAAAAGTTAATATACGTTTCATAATTTATCACCATTCCTTAACTCTTTCAATATAACTATTCTTAAGCAATATAGTTTAAAGGAATTCTAACATTGAAGGTAGTGCCTTCCCCTTCATTACTATAAACTTTAATTGCCCCCCGATGCATTTGAATTACATTTTTTGTAATAGATAAACCAAGACCTGTTCCACCGCTTTCCCTAGATCTTGCCTTATCTACCCTATAAAATCTATCAAATATATTATCCAGTGCATCTTCAGGTATACCAATACCCGAATCAGACACTTTAACAAAAAAGTACTTATGGTCTGCATTTAATGATACCCTAATCCAACCATCATCTACATTGTACTTTATTGCATTCTCCACAAGATTGGTAATGGCTAGTGATAATTTAACTTCATCAACTTCAGCAATAACTGGACGAAAACTTTCATATATTATTTCAACATTCTTCTTCTTAGCAATGGGACCTAACCTTTTTAGGAGTTGTTCTAATAGTTCATTGATATTAACGATGCTTATATTCATATCACCTGCGGTCTTGTCCAATTTAACCAAGGATAAAAGATCATTGATAATTTTATTCTCTCTCTCAATCTCTTCGGCTATGTCTACAAGAAACTCCCTATATAGTTCAACTGGTGTGTCTTCCTGCATAAGTAAAGAGTCTGCTAAAACTTTAATGGAAGTAATCGGTGTCTTTAACTCGTGGGATACATTGGACACAAATTCCTGTCTTGATCTTTCCAGCTTTTGCATTCGGCCAATTAAATGATTAAAGGAATCTGATATCTTTTCGATTTCATAAAATCCCTTAATTGATACCCCCTCGTCCATGTAGCCTTCTGTTAAATGGTCTATGGAATATACAATACTGGTTAATGGTTTTGTCAATTTTCTAGAGAAATATACAGCACAGACCATAATCAATATCGTAAGGGTAGCAAAGGATAATATAGCCTTTTTCTCCAGGCTATCTCGCATTGTCTGAATATCCTTGGTAGAAAAATTCATAACAATAACACCCATAATCTCTTTACTAATGTTGTGGACTATGGGATTAGTTACAAATATCAGATCGTTTTTACTATCTTTTCTTTTGCTACTTTTTCCTTGGAATGTTTGAATTACATTTTCTGAAATTAAGTATTTTCCTTCTTCTAGACCATAGGTATCCTTAATAATATTGAGACTGCTATTTACAATTAATATACGTCCATGAAAAATTTCCGATATTCGTTCAATCTCTCCATTTATAGTATTATCCTGTGCTCCAGATAAATAGCCGGAGGGTAGAATTAATTTGGACAACAAGTCCCCTTGATTTTGTAGTTCATTAAGTCGCTTATCCATAGCCTTATTTTCATATTCATTTAATAATAGAAAGGTTGATACCAAAACAGGTATCAACCCTGCGGTTATGATTAAGAGTAGAATATGAATTCTCATGCTATTAAGCACACGTAATTTACTCTTGATTTTGGTAAAAATAGCCAACACCCCATTTTGTATGTATATATTTTGGTTCGCTAGGATTGTTCTCTATTTTTTCCCTAAGTCTCCTAATGTGAACATCTACCGTTCTTACATCCCCTGGGTAATCATAACCCCAAACAATATTTAATAGGTTTTCACGGCTGTATACTTTATTGGGATTCATTACTAATAACTCTAGCAAATCAAATTCCTTGGCTGTTAAATTCACTTCTTTATTTCCAATATATACTCTTCTATTGTCGCAATCAATCTTCATATTTCCAAGAGTAATAATCTTATTATCCTCTTGATTAGGATTATTTATAGCACTTCGTCTCATAATCGCCTTAATTCTTGCTTTAACTTCAAGTATATTAAAAGGTTTAGTGATGTAATCATCAGCGCCATATTCCAGACCTAATATTTTGTCCATATCATCGCCTTTAGCTGTAAGCATTATAATTGGCATACTGGAGAATTCTCGAATCTGTTGACATACCTCAAAACCAGTTAGTTTTGGTAGCATAACATCCAAAAGGACCACGTCATATTCCTTTCTTCTGGCGGCCTCAACAGCTTCCTCACCATCATATGCTGTGTCTACTTCCATTCCATCTTGCTCTAGACTAAAGCGTATTCCCTTAACAATCAATTTTTCATCATCTACTACTAAAACTTTCTTTGCCATCACATCACCTCATTTTATAGAATATATTTATATACACCATAATTATTTAATAGTTATATAGGGGGAAATTTTGTTAAATAGCCCTTCCTTAATTCCATTAATCTTCATTAGATCTTCTATAGTTTTGAACTTACCATTGGCCTTACGGTACTCTATGATGCTGTTTGCTTTAGACTGTCCAATGCCAGGAAGGCTCATTAATTCACTGGCATCGGCTGTATTTATATTAACCAGTTTAGAAACATTACCACTTGCCCCAGTATCTCCAGTGTCACCTTGAATAAATGCCTCTGTAGATAACTCCTTAACTTCCTCCATGGTTGGAATATAGAGCCGCTGGCCATCCATAGCTAATTGGGCCTGATTAATATAATCTCCTGCTGCATCTTCAGTTAGACCTCCAGCCAGTTTGATGAAATCCACAATCCGACTACCATAGCTTCCATTATATACTCCTGGATTTACCACAGCACCACAGACATGAACATAAATAATATCTTCTAGCAGGATATTATCCCCCTGCTGATTAAACTCTTGTTCATCTGCCCCTTGCTTTTGTATCCCTTGTTCATCTATCCCTAACTTTAGCCCTTCATCTTTTGGACCAGATCCAGCGTCTTGTTCACTCACTGTTTCTCCATGGGTTAGCAGGTCAGATTTAATATCTGCTTTGGGCTTATATGTTAAGCTGTAGCAGGCTCCAGCCAGTAATAAGAAAAGACTAATTAAAACTACTAATAACTTTCTTCTCATAATCGTCATCTTCCTTTTAAAATGGAAGACTTAAAGTCCCTCTAAACTTTCACGATTAGATATATTATTATTTTACATAATTAAATCGTTATTTACAATAGGCAAAAAGAGATATGATAAAATTCATTTCCATTTAAATGTTACAATTCCTATAAGTACAAGGGCAACACCGACTAATTTCCTCCACTCAAAGTCTACTTTTTCTGAACCAAAAATGCCCATTAATTCAATTAAATAGGCTACAATTAGCTGGGATGTGATTATAAACATATTTGCCCTAGCCGGACCTAAGGTATCCACACTTTTTATAACAGTAAATGTTATAAAGGCTCCAATGACTCCTCCCAGAAGCATATATTTATTATCAATTCTAAAAAGATCAGCAAAACTGCCCTGTCTTCCTGTTGTCAGCCAGGCCCCCAGGCAAACAATTAAAGCCGACAGTTGAACAAAACTTGACGTTACCCACACACTGGTCTGCTTCATCACTCCTGTATTAAAAACCCCTTGAATGCTCATTAATGCACCAGATACTATAGCTATAATAATACCCCACATAAATATTCCTGCCTTTCTATTTTATTTAGATACTCTTTAAGATTTCCATATTCTATAGTATCTATTCAATTGATTAGCAAAAGAGGTTGATATCATACTATCCCGTGATCTATTCAATGGAAGTGGGTACATGTAAATATAGTAAGGGGTATATAGTATAATCTCATCAGTTATACCTATATACCCCTTTATCATCACAAAAGTCCCATATACTCTTGATAATGCAAGTTTAATCAATAGCCGTTTTCATGAACACTTTCTCAAGTATCCCAACCATTTCATCTATATGCTCTTTTTCTATTATAAGTGGTGGTAGGAAGCGTACTGTATGGCTTCCTGCAGATATCAGTATTAAACCTTCCTCAATGGCCATAGAGATAATATTACTTACAGGAGATGTAAATTCCAATCCCTGCATTAAACCTATACCACGACGTTCCTTAATAAAGTTGTACTTATTAACCAGCTGATCTAATTTCATAGTAAGATAGGGTGCAACATCATTAACATGCTCCAATATCTGCTTGCCTTCAAATATATCAAAAACCTTACTAACTGCCGCTGCCACCAAGGGATTACCACCATAGGTAGTTCCATGGTCTCCTGGTTCCATTGCCGAAGCAACCATCTCAGTAGCTGCAAATGCACCAACAGGAACTCCGCATCCCAAGGCCTTAGCTGATGTGATTATATCTGGTTTTACCTGATATTGCTGATATCCAAACATAGTACCTGTTCTACCCATACCACATTGGATTTCGTCAAATATCATAAGTATATCATGGTCATCACAGAGCTTTCTTATACCTTCTATAAACTCTTTAGATGCGGGATAGATACCCCCTTCCCCCTGAACCGCTTCCAGAACTATAGCACAAGTATTATCTTTTATCAAAGCCTTAACGCTGTCCAAGTCATTATATTCTGCAAAAACCACACCACCAATTAAAGGCTCAAATGGTTCCCTATACTTCTTTGTTCCAGTAATGCTTAAGGCCCCCATGCTTCTGCCATGGAATGAATGGTTCATGGAGATTATCTCACTATTAGCTTTACCATGTTTCTTATAGTAATACTTTCTGGCTAATTTAATTGCCCCCTCAATAGCTTCTGTTCCGCTATTAGTAAAGAAAACCCTATCCATTCCCGACGCTTTAACTAGTTTCTTAGCAGCTTCCATTGTAGGAATATTATAATAGTAATTGGAAGTGTGTATTAATTTATCAATCTGCTCTTTTAAGGCATCATTATAATCTTTATTACCATATCCCAAAGCAAATACAGCAATACCAGCGGAAAAATCAAGATATTTCTTCCCCTCTATATCATATAGATATACACCTTCGCCCCTATCCAGTACCAACTGGTATCTATTGTAGGTCTGCATCACAACCTTATCAAATTCATTTATATATTGCTTCAACTTAAGCCCTCCCTTCAATAAATATATAATTTATTAGTCCAGTTCCTCATGGTCAAATATACTATCCTTCTTTACTATTGCCGTTCCGATACCACGGTTAGTAAAGAACTCTAAGAGTAGACAATGCTCAATTCTTCCATCTAAAATATGGACTCTATTTACTCCGTTTTTAACAGCATCAATACAGTTTTTAAGTTTAGGCAACATACCACCACCTACAAAACCGCTTTCTAGAAGCTCATCAGCTTTCTCCAGCGTCAAAACTGAAATCAGGCTACTCTTATCTGAAGGATCGGCATACACCCCTTCTATATCTGTTAGGAATACCAATTTTTCAGCCCCTATGGCTGTGGCTATGGCGCAAGCAGCATCATCAGCATTAATATTATAATTTTGGAAATTATCATCTAAACCAATAGGTGATATTATGGGAACAAAGTCATTCTCTATTAAAGTATTAATTAGGTCCACATTGACCTCTTTTATATTCCCGACAAAGCCAATATCCTGGCCATTGACGGTTTTCTTATCTACTTTAAGGGTGGAACCATCCTTACCACTGATACCAACAGCCTTAACCCCTAGTTTTTCTACCATTTGCACCAGATTCTTATTTACTTTTCCCAGAACCATTTCAGCCACTTCCATGGTTACCGCATCTGTAACCCTTAGACCTTCAATGAATCTGGATTCGTGACCTAAAAGTCCCAACCATTTTGTAATTTCTTTCCCACCACCATGAACAATAATCGGCTGCATACCAACTAATTTAAGTAGCGCCACATCCTTAATTACATTTAGCTGCAAATTATCATCCATCATGGCACTACCACCATACTTAACTACAACTTTCTTATTATTAAATTTCTGTATATAAGGCAAAGCTTCTATTAATGTTTGTGCTTTAATTAATATCTGATCCATATGTTCCATCTATACTTCCTTTCTAAATATGTCTATGACTTTAGGAGCAATATTTTGCATTAAGAGCGATAATCTGCATTTATTTTTACATAATCATAAGTTAAGTCACAACCCCAGGCAGTGGCTGAATCAGAACCAGCCTTCATATCAGCCGTTGCCTTTACTTCCTTAGCAGAAAGTATCTTACTGGCTAAGTCCTCTGAATAGTCGGTAGCCATCCCATCCTCTACTAATTTTAATTTACCTGCTTCACTTTCTATATACAAATCAACAACATCAGGGTCAAAATCAACACCAGAATATCCCATAGCACAAAGAATTCTTCCCCAATTGGCATCACTACCATATACTGCTGTCTTTACAAGGTTGGATGTTATTATAGATTTGCTCAGTATTATAGCATCATTTTTAGATCTAGCATTAATAACTTCAACTTCCAGCAGTTTCGTTGCCCCTTCTCCATCTGCAGCCATCATTTTAGATAGTTCTCTTGTAACCATATTTAAAGCTTCATAGAATTTTTGATAATCCTCATTCTTCTCTGTTATTTCCTTGTTTCCAGCCATTCCATTGGCCATGATTATAAGCGAATCATTGGTCGAAGTATCACGGTCTACAGAAATCATATTAAAGGTATGTTTTACATTTTCACTGATGGCTTCCTGTAGCAGTTCCTTTGAAATGGACAAATCCGTGGTAATTACCCCAAGCATAGTTGCCATATTAGGGTGTATCATGCCAGATCCTTTAGCCATACCGCCCAATTTAACCTCTTTACCATCTATAGTAAAACTTACTGCATACTGCTTAGGATAAGTATCAGTTGTCATAATAGCTTCTGCAGCCAGATTTCCCGCCTCTATAGTATCTGCCATCTCTTCTGCAAGGAGTACACAGCCTTTTTCTATCAGATCAATGGGTAATTGCTTTCCTATTACCCCAGTTGAAGCAGTATATACTGAAGCCACACTGATATTTAGTGCATTGGCCATAGCCTCAGCCATTCTCTGATTATTTATCTCTCCTTCTTTGCCAGTACAGGCATTGGCAACTCCACTGTTTAATATTACTGCTTGTACAAAGGGGCTTTCCTTAGTTATCTTAATCCCCCATTTTACAGGAGCAGCCTTAACTACATTGGTTGTAAAAGTTCCTGCTCCCTTAGCTGGAACCTCTGAATAAACCAGTGCCATATCCTTTCTCTTTTTCTTTATACCTACATAGATACCCCCTGCTTTAAATCCCTTTGCTGCGGTTACCCCACCATCAATCTTCTTCATAAACAATCCTCCATTTTGAATGTATACAATTAATATAGACCAAAGACTAATCTCTTTTATTGAATCACGGGAACATAGGTACTAAATTTAAACCTTCATTTTCCTTCAAACCGAACATCAAATTCATATTCTGTACCGCTTGGCCTGCAGCCCCTTTAACCAGGTTATCCATGGCTCCCATAATTATAATTCGATTGGTTCTTGGGTCTAATTTAAAGTTAATATCAGTATAATTGCTACCTTCCACCCATCTGGTTTCAGGAAATACATCCTCATCCAATATTCTGATAAATTCTTCATTACCATAATAACTGTTATATATTTCTTTAACTTCCTTATAGGATACCTTTTTCTCTAAATTTCCATAAGCAGTTATAAGAATTCCTCGATTCATAGGTACCAGGTGAGGTGTAAAAATAACATTAATGGATTTTCCTGCTGCATACCCTAACTGCTCTTCAATCTCTGGTGTATGTCTATGGGATGCAACTCCATAAGCTTTAATATTTTCATTAACTTCACAATAAAGATTATTAACCCTAGCCCCTCTACCAGCTCCAGATGTACCAGACTTGGCATCTATAATTAATGAATCTCCACTGATTATTCCCTCCTTAAGTAAAGGATAAATAGATAATATAGTACATGTCGGATAACATCCTGGATTAGCTATTAATCTTGCATTCTTAATCAACTCTCTATTTATTTCGCAAAGGCCATATACCGCCTCATTAAGATACTCAGGACTCTTATGCTCTATGCCATACCAATCCTCATATATATCAACATCTTTAATACGGTAATCAGCACTTAGATCAATAATCTTTGTATTAGATAGAATATTATCATTCATAAGGGAGGCACAGAATCCTTGAGGTGTAGCTGTGAATATAAGATCTGCCTGATTAGCAAGCTCCTCTATATTATCGTCCATACACTTTGCAGTCACCAACTGAAACATATTTTGATAAACTTCATAGTATTTCTTATCTATATAACTTCTTGAACCATACCAGATTATTTCAGCTTCCTTATGTTGCAAAAGTAATCTAACCAACTCCTGACCAGCATATCCAGTTGATCCAATGATACCAACTTTAATCATAATCGCACCAGCCTTTCATTAAATGTATCTATAAATGTATTTATGTTTTCATAATTATACATCTAAACTTATTTTTATGCAATACCTGATTTATAATTATTATTTCTAATATTTATACCTTCTTTTAATAATGCCTCATATATACTGGATATAGGAAGGCCTACAACATTATAATAATCTCCTATAATTTCTTTAATATATATTCCAAACCTCCCTTGTATTCCGTAGGCGCCAGCTTTATCCATAGGTTCTCCGGTTTGAATATAATCCTCTATCTCCTCATTGGAAAGATTACTGACTAGCACTTTAGTACAGACTGACAGGGGGATACTTTTATACAAGGAATTATTCATTATAATAATATTTACTCCTGTATAAACATCATGGGTTTTACCAGAGAGCATCTCTAACATTTCTCTAGCTTCCTCCTTATTCTTAGGTTTTCCCAGGGCCTTATCCTGATAAAAGACCATGGTATCTGCCCCTATAATAATCTTATCCTTACACTTCTTAAACCTAGCTGCCACATCTTCTGCCTTTAGAGCTGCAAGGGCTTGGACAATTTTTGCCGGTTCTTTCTCTACTACCACCTCTTCAACCTGACTTGCTATGGTGGTAAAGGATATTCCCATAAGTTCCATAATCTCTCTTCTTCTTGGTGATTCCGATGCTAATATTATCTTATACATGTGTATCTACCTCTTTCATCAATAATATATATGCAAGTACGCTCCTGGGTACTTGCGCTCAGATATAAACTTAAGTTATTTTAACATTATTTTGTCATATTATCCTTAATAATTTAAAATAATATTATATTTAGGTATTGCATATTAATTAATTTTGTTGTATATTTAATCATATGATTGATGGTAACTTTAAACCATGATGGAAGATTGGAGGACTAAAATATGAAAGAAAAAGTTATACTTGCCTATTCGGGCGGACTAGACACAACTGCTATTATACCTTGGTTAAAAGAAAATTATGATTATGAGGTTGTATGCGTTTGTATAGACGTAGGACAAGGGGATGAACTTGATGGACTGGAAGAAAGAGCAAAACTTTCTGGTGCCACAAAACTTTATATTGAAAATGTAATAGATGAATTTGTTAATGATTATGTAATGCCCTGTGTTAAAGCTGGAGCAGTTTATGAAAATAAATATCTTTTAGGAACTTCCATGGCTAGACCTGTAATTGCTAAAAGATTGGTAGAGATAGCTAAAAAGGAAGGAGCTACTGCTATCTGCCATGGTGCTACTGGTAAAGGTAATGATCAGGTACGTTTTGAATTAACTATCAAGGCTTTGGCCCCTGAACTGAAAATAATAGCTCCTTGGAGAATTTGGGATCTATCATCCCGTGAAGAAGAAATTGAATACTGTAAGAAACATGGCATTGACCTTCCTTTCTCCGCTGACACCAGCTATTCCCGTGACCGTAATCTATGGCACATAAGCCACGAAGGTTTGGAACTGGAGGACCCTGCTAATGCACCTAACTATGATCATCTCTTGGTCCTAGGTGTATCTCCTGAGAAAGCCCCAGATGAAGGCGAGCTGGTTACCTTAACCTTTGAGAAAGGAATTCCAACTAGTTTAAATGGTAAGGCTATGACCCCTACAGAGATTATCACAGAATTAAATATTCTGGGCGGAAAACATGGTGTTGGTATTGTAGATATAGTGGAGAATCGTGTAGTAGGTATGAAATCCCGTGGTGTATATGAAACTCCCGGTGGTACCATCCTTATGGAAGCTCACCAGCAGTTAGAAGAGTTAATACTAGACCGTGCTACCCTCTCAGCTAAGAAAGAGATCGCCAACCGTTTCGCTGATATTGTTTATGAAGGAACATGGTTTACACCATTAAGAGAAGCTTATCAAGCTTTTATAGACGTAACCCAGAAATATGTTACTGGAGAAGTTAAGTTAAAACTTTATAAGGGAAATATAATAAAGCAAGGAACCACCTCTCCTTACTCTTTATATAATGAAAGCATTGCCTCCTTTACCACCGGTGATTTATATGACCACAAAGATGCTGAAGGTTTCATTAATTTATTTGGTCTATCCTTAAAAGTTAGAGCTATGAAAATGGCATCATTAAAAGATAATAAATAAGATATTATGGCTATTGAAGAATTTAGATTTTCAATAGCCATTTTTTATTGTTGACTAAAATAGAACCGTTTATCTAAGCAATCATATAATATAATAAAACAAATATATGAGGCAATTATGATCATACATGTTGTACAACCTGGAGAAACTATATATTCAATTGCGGATTATTATGATGTTTCACCTATCATTCTAATACAAGAAAACAGTATAACTGATCCTAACAACTTGGTAATAGGGAGTAGTATTGTTATATTATATCCCGAAACAACTCATATGGTTAGACCAGGAGATACTGTAGATAGCATAGCCAATAACTATGGCATATCAATAATGCAGTTATTAAGAAATAATCCCCATATTGCTGATCTCGGGCTTAGAGCAGGTGAGGTTTTAGTTATCAGCTATACAGATGATAAAATTAGGGAGATAACAACCAATGGATATTCCTATCCATTTATACACTCAGCTACCCTTAGAAAGACTTTACCTTTCCTAACTTATTTAACAGTTTTTTATTACCAAATTACTGAAGGTGCTAATTTAGTGGATATAGATGATCAGAATATCATTCAATTGGCTAAAGAATATGGTGTGGCTCCTATTATGCTTATCTCAACTATGGCAACTGACGGTAGCCATGATACTGATTTAAGCTCTACTATATTAAATAGTGAAGAATTGCAGAATAGTCTAATAGCTAATGCTCTTGAAATTTTACGAAGTAAAGGGTATTATGGCTTGAATATTAATATCCCTTTTGTAAAACCTGAAGATAGAGATAATTTTATTACTTTGGTCGAGAGATTTTCAAGCATACTAAAGCAGGATGGTTTTGAATTATTTATTACAATTTATCCCACATCATTACCTCATGAAATTGGCATTAACGAGAGAAACTATTATGCTGCTCTAGGTCAAGCAGCAGACCAAACTTTATTGCTGTCTTATGAATGGGCTACTACTGCCAATGCCCCCCTTGGAGTTACCTCTTACGCTTTAATAAGAGAATATTTGGATTTAGCCGTAACACTAATCCCTAGTGATAAAATATCAATCGGTATACCGACTATTGGATATATAGCCCAGATGCCTTTTATAGAAGGAGAATCTAGAGCCAATTCCATAAGTATTGAATTTGCTATTGATCTAGCTAGAGAGGTTGGTGCAACCATATATTTTGACTACTCTACACAGACTCCATTTTTTCAATATTCTAACGATACATCTAATCTTGTATGGTTTAAAGACGCTAGAAGCATTGAAACCCTGACACAGTTGGTGCCTTTTTATGGCTTTAACGGGGTTGGCCTATGGAACATTATGCGCTTTTTTACACAAATGTGGCTAATAATAAATTCACAATATGACATAAAGAAAATTTTATGATGGCATTCTATCTTAAAACCACCGTAAGAATATAAAAATGCTGTTTCAAAATGTAATAAGGTATATTACGCTTATACTCTCCTACATTGAAACAGCTTTTTATAAGTCCTTTATTATAGATAAGCCCTAAGAAATCTTTCCAAACGCTTTTTATATTCTTCAGGATTCACAAGGCAATTCTCCCCATGCCCTGCATTTTCCACCAGATACAGCTCCTTGCTACTCTTCTTAGCCTGATACATATTTACAGACATCTTTGTAGGTACATAATGATCATTTTTTCCATGGATAAATAAAATAGGTACATTGGTTCTTCTAACTGCCCGAATAGGAGAAACGTCTTGATAGCAGAAACCCGCTCTAAGGAATGTAATAATATTAACTGGTATTAGAAGAACTTGAGGCAAACGGTAAAAGCTCATTAATTGATATTTTAGCAATTCCATTAAATCAGAATAACCACAGTCTGCAATGGTACACTTGACTCTTTTATCTATCTCTAGATGCATAAGAACAGTTGCTGCTCCCATAGATTCACCATGGGTTACGATATTAATATCATTCCCGTAATGCCTATAACACCAATCAACTACTTTCTTAAGATCATATCTTTCATAATACCCCATGGTTGTGTGGGCTTTCCCACTTAAGCCATGGTTTCTTTGATCGTATATAACAACTGCAAAATCCATTTCTAGAAAGAGCCTGGCATAAATTAAACTGACGCATTTGGCGCAGGTAAAGCCATGGCATAGTATTGCAATATTTTTCTTGGAATTTTCTTTCTTTAAATTATCTTCTCCAAGTAATTCACAGGATAGGGTATAGCCATATTTTGAATTAAGATTAAACTGGACTTTTTTCATAGATTGATAGGTGTTAGAATCAAATTTCCCTTTAGCTACTTCCCTTTCATATAATTCATCGCAGGATAATTTCTTGGGTTTTAATATTAAATTAGATAAGCACCATAGAAAATAAAGTCCAAATGCAGCAAGAATCTTCATATACTCACACTCCCATATCGCAAAACCTATATTATATATTCATATTTTATCATCTACTAATGATAAAATATCCATATTTTAAAAAGTTATACGAAACTACTTTAGTGTGTTCTACTCCTTAGGAATAAAGCTATCAAATATAAATAAGTCAAAATATCTACTACATTCATCCAATTCTTTCTGGGACTTAATAGTCCATGCCGCAGTTTTTGCCTTAAATAATTTGCGGCATAGGCTAAAGGACAAGGCCTTTTTATACTTATGATCAAAGGCAATAAAGTCAGGTTTTGTCTGAAAGTTCAGTAGTAAATGTTTGAGTATGAAATACTGCATCTTACTACCTTCCAAATGCTCCTTATTAAAATCAGATGCCAACTGTCCTCTGATTACATTGGGACAATTCTTACGGTACCATATTAATCCAAAGGGATTAAAAGATTCAATGCAATAGACTCCTTTGTAGTCATCCAGTACCTTCGATACAAGCTTACAGATTTTCTTGGCACTCCAAGGTATCTTTAATTCAACAATAACTGGAACCTGTCCCCCTATACATTCCAAGGCTTCCTTAAGGGTTGGTATGTGCTGCTTAGAATTGAATAAACTATACTGTCTTAATTCATCATAGGTTAATTCTGCTGTTTTAAGATTAACTCCGCAGGCCCTCTTTAGATTATAATCATGAAAAACTATGGGAATATCATCTTTGGTTAGTTGTACATCTAATTCAATCCCATAGCTATTATCAACAGCCAGCTGAAAGGCCTTGATGGAGTTCTCCGGTGCATCGCTACGATTATTGTGCAATCCTCTATGGGCATAGTACCAACCTTCTAATTTAGCATAGTCAGGATTAGTTCTTAATTTAGGCATAATTAACAATAGATATAAAATGATAAAAATAGCAATTGCTATGATTAGCTTAATTAACATAATATGACGGCTCCTTTATTACCACATTCACCTTAATTATCCACATCGAAGTTTTCTATAGCACTTGCTTTTGGCATAGGCTTTGAATCTCCATGCTTTACCAATAACATAGTGCATAAGGAAGCAATGGAGAATATGAATGCATAAGGAAATAAAGTTCGATAGGATATCTCCAGGAATATACCCGACAGTATCGGTGTTACTATCTGGGCAGTCATTGAAAAGGTATAATAAACACCTGTATATTTGCCTATATCAGTACTTTTACTCATTTCAACGATCATAGGATAAGAATTGACATTAATAGAGGCCCATCCTATTCCAGTAAGGGCAAATACAAGATATATCATAGGGGAATACTCTACCATTAGAAAACCTGCTAAATAGGATAAGGTCATTAAAATAATTCCAGCAATAATGGTTTTCTTTCTGCCAACTTTGCTGGCAAATTTTCCAACAGGTATGTAACTTAGTATGGCTGCTATAGTTGCAATCATCAAGGAATTGGCATAACCACCCTTGGCCAGTCCCCAGACTTCTTGCACATATCTGGAAAATGCTGTGGTCACTGCATTATAGGCTGTAAACCATAGAAAGATAGAAGCTAAAATAAAATAATAGCTTTTCCTTACATCCTTAGGCATCTTAGCACCGGTTTCACCTTGCTGGCTATCCTCTTCTCTTACCTCATCCCCATACTCAGGATTATTGGATAGGGATAATTTATTCTCTTTGATTGTTAAAAATAGAATAGTAACAGAAACAACCATAAGTATAGCTACAGATAGAAAAAGTGGCATATAGCTAGTCATTTCATCAGAAACAAATATTTTCACCATAAGCAAAGTATATACTCCACCGATTGCTCCCATTAGATTAATAATGGCATTGGCCATACTTCGAAGGGGCTTTGGGGTGATATCTGGCATTAAGGCAACTGCTGGGGAACGATAAAGAGACATTGATATTAAGACTAAACCAAGGGCAACTAAGAATAAAACTAAATTCCCCTGCATATCGGCTATAGGAATTAGTGTCATAAAGATAACTGCCCCTAAAGTTCCTAAGAGTATAAAGGGCATTCGCTTACCAATAGGTGTTTTGACTTTGTCCGATAGTAGTCCTATATATGGTAACAAAAATAGGGCTAAAACATTATCCATTGCCATAATAACACCGCTTAATTTTTCTCCCATGCCAAATGTATTCTTTAGCATTAATGGAATATTATTATCATATAGTTGCCAAAAAGCGCTAATTGATAAAAAAGCCAAGCCCGCTAAAATAGTTCTCTTATAATTTAACCTCATACCTTCCCCATGCCCTTTCTGCAATATGCTACATTTTTCTTTTATTTGTGAACATATATGTCCCAATCCCTACAGCAATGGTTAGATTAAGGGAATCCACCTCTGGTGACTGAGGGATAAAGATACTTGTACCAATATCAAGAAACGAATCATCAAGTCCACTTGCTTCATTACCGAAAACTAATGCAAATTTCTCCACCTCTGGGCAGTCGTTAATATTTAAAGTCTTGCTTCCATTAAGCATAAAGGTGAAAATGTCATGACTAGGATATTTTGCCCTATAATCATCAAAGGATTTATAAATATGATGGGATAATTTGAAGATTGCCCCCATAGAAGAACGTACAGTTTTAGGATTAAACACATCGGCACAGGGCTCTATTATAGCAATATCCTTGATACCAAAGCCCAATGCGGTGCGAAGTATAGTTCCTAGATTACCCATATTGCTGGGATTAACCAATACAATATGGGGTTTATCTTCATTTAATTCTTCCTCATACTTATTAAAAACACCTGCCACATAGCAATTTTCTTTATCACTAATTTTAGCTATGGTTTTATTATTGAATTCTAAAATTATATTATTTTTATTACATATATTGGATAAGTTCTCGTAATCAGTATATCCAGTATGGACCAACACCTTACGAACAATATCAGGTCTATTAAGAATAAGTTCATAGGTCGGAAATGCTCCTAAGGTATATGAATATTCAAAACTTTTTTTATATGGCTTTATCTGCTGTTCTGAATTGCCTTTTGGTATATTATTATTCTTCACTATAACACTCATGCCTTTCTTCACAGTCTAAAAGTTTTACTATAGGCTTAAACTCATACATCTAGTCATTGCTTTTCTTTCCCATATATACAAGGGCTAACATTCCTGGTCCTGTGTGGGTTCCGATAACTGGTCCAATCTTAGTTATTATTATATCCTTAACTATATTCTTACTTCTAATTAAGCTTTCCAATTGCTGTGCCTGCTCAAGATTATCCCCATGACCAACAAAGATAGTCTGAGATGCCAGGTCTACCCCTTCATTCTCCATCTTGCTAACTAGAAAATCCAATTCAGCCTTAGTTCCTCTGATCTTTGAAAATACCTCCAGCTTACCAAGATCATTGGTTGTAAGTACTGGCTTTATTCTCAATGCTGTTCCAACCATAGCTTCAATAGAGGTCACCCTGCCGCCCCGCTTGAGATGAAATAAGTCTTTTACAGTAAACCAGTGACGGGCACACCTTTTATTCTCCTCAACCCAGACTTTTAGTTGTTCAATATCTAAACCATTTTGCTTCTGTACTGCTGCATTATACACTAAAATTCCTTCTCCTATAGAAGCACATAGGGAATCTACACAATATATTTTTCTATCTGGATANTCCTCTTTTAATTCCTGTATCACCAATTGAGCAGTATTATATGTACCGCTTAACCCGGAAGAGAAAGCTATATATAATATATCCTTGCCTTGGTTCAATATGTCAGTAAAATAATCCATAAAGACTGAAGGTGTAATCTGGGTAGTATGAGTAGTAGCACCATTTTTTAGTTGGTTGTAAAAATACTCAATAGATAATTCCCTTTCATCTGGATAATGGGTATAGTTTATACCATTGATATCTAGCTCCATAGGAATTACATTTATATCATACTCTTTTATCACATCATTGGGTAAATCTAATGTTGCGTCACTGACGATAACATAATCACTCATTAAAATTCTCCTTTATTATACTTACTTATATTTTTATTATATTAATGATCTTATATCCAATATTACCTAGTATATTAGGTCTCTAACACTATAGGTTAATTTTAAATGATAACCATTGATAGTGCAAGCAACTTCTATTCAATTTTATAATTATAAAATCATATCAGCTATAGCCATTATAAGTGGTATAGTAATTGCCGAGAAAATCGTTGTCATGGCAAATATTTCTGATGAATAGATATGATCTTTGCCGTATCTTAAGGAAAATAAAGTAACAGAAACTGCAGTTGGTGTAGAAACAGCCAAAATCGATGTTCTGGATACAACCTCTGGTATTGAAAACAAGGAAAAAATAAGCATAACCAGTACAGGTATTACAAGTAATTTAACAAATGTTAAATAATACATCCTAGGCTTTATGAATAGCTTTAAAACATTGGTCTGGGCAATGGTTACACCTGATACCAACATAGCCATTGGAGTATTCATACTGGCGATATAATTAAATGCTTCAAACATGGGGTTGGGCAACTTAATTTGTAGTATAAACAGGACTACACCAATTATTGTTGCAATTATTGTAGGTGATAATATGGCTTTACCAAGGGCCTTCCAATCACTTCTTCCTGTCATAACAATTACCCCATGGGTCCAGAGGAAGATATTGAATACCGTTACATAAGCAGCTATGTAAAATACTCCCTCGCCACCAAACAAGCCATTGGCCAAGGGTATACCAATAAAGCCACAGTTAGAATAAATAGCTGCAAATCTTTCTATGGATATCTTATCTTTCTTATCCTTACCTCGTATTAGGCATATTGAAATAATAATCCCCAAGACATGAATAATAACTGCCAGGATAATCGAGATAATCAAGCCTTGTAATAAATCCTTCTCAAATTCTCTTTGATAAGACACAAATAAAACTAAAGGATTAATTAGCATTAAAACAACATCCGATAACTTTTTGTTCATATCATTATCTATCAATTTTATTTTGTAACATATAATACCTATAATAATTATTAGAAACATTATTATTATTTGATTTAATGATGTCAAAGCTAACTGTTGCACAAAAGCTACCTTCTTTCGCTATATTTTTATATTAATTTTTGCTTCAGCGTATTTATAGGCCTAATTCCTATCAAAACTAAGTGAGATAAAATACCATACCCCAATTATGATATACTCATTTTGTTATTATGCACGGATAAATGTATTAATGCAAGTGTATAAGATACTTTTATAGAAAACTTATAAATCTAGTCATTGATTACTTACTATATAGCAGTTCTATTATAAATACAAAAGTTGAATTTTATCTACTATTTAGTATATAATTATAGGGTCCATTGAAAGTTAGTAACTAAAGGCATCTAAGTATCTAGACTATATTCATGTCAAATAATAAGAAAGGCTAGGCAAATACCATGAAGACACTATACATATCTGACCTGGATGGAACTCTATTACAGCCTAATGCTGAGTTATCCAGTACTACAAAAAGAATTCTAAATGAAATGATTGAGAAAGGTTTACTTTTTTCAATTGCAACCGCAAGAACCATAGCTTCAGTCAAATCCATCCTTGCTGATGTCAATATCAATCTACCTATTGTACTTATGAATGGTGCCTGTATTTATGATATAGACAAAGAAGAATATATTAATATAGAAACCTTAGATACAAGAAGTAGGAAGCTATTATTGGATTTAATCAAAGATAATAATTTAAAAGGTTTCGCATACGTAATAAAAAACAATCATCTTTTCACCTATTTTGAAGATATAGATATAAAACCTTTACAATTATTCCATGATGAGAGGGTTAATAAATACAAGAAACCTTTTACTAAAGTAGATAGTTTCTATCAACTAGCTCAAGAACCCTTGCTTTATTTTACTCTAATAGATAAAAAAGAAAATTTGGATTTTGTTTATGATTTGATTAAAGATGCTCCAGATTTAAACTGTGTTCTATATAAAGACAATTATGCCACTGATACTTGGAACTTGGAGATATATAGCAAGAAAGCTTCTAAATACCATGCAGTAAATTTTCTAAGAAATTACCTGAACCTAGATAGAGTTGTTTGTTTTGGAGATAACCGAAACGATATTCCTCTCTTTCGTGCCTCCGATTATAAGATTGCTGTTGCCAATGCTGTTGATGAGCTTAAGATAAAATCTGATACTATAATTAAAAGCAATACCCAAGATGCAGTTGCCCTATGGTTAATGGAGAATGGGATTGTATCGAGTATACAGATTTAACCCACTCTGGAAGTGTGTTTATACACTGTTATATCTGTATACTCTTGTAACTATATTGCAATAACCCCATTAATGTACTCTTAGTGGTCTTCTGATCCTTGACCGTAATAGGCATTGGCGCCATGCTTTCTATAATAATGCTTATCCAGTAGATACTGGGATACCCTTGGTACCCTTGGATTTAGGGTCATGGTCTTATATGCCATCTCTGCCACCTTATCAAGAACTACCGCATTGTAAACTGAACCAGCAGGTGTTTTTCCCCAGGCAAATGGGCCATGGTTTTTAACTATGATACCTGGAATAGCCATCGGATCCTGCTCTCCAATAGTCTCAACGATTACATTGCCAGTATTTACTTCATAACCTTCTTCGATTTCCTCAGCAGTTAATTCTCTGGTACAAGGTATATCTCCGAAGAAATAATCCGCATGGGTGGTACCTAATGCAGGAATAGCTAGCCCTGCCTGTGCAAAAGTAACAGCCCATGTAGAGTGGGTATGTACTACCCCGCCAATGGCTGGATACTTTTTATACAATACAAGATGGGTAGCAGTGTCAGATGAAGGTTTATAATGACCTTCCACTACATTACCATCTAAATCAACCACTACCATATCCTCTGGTTTCATATCCTCATAGCTAACGCCACTGGGTTTTATAACAACTAAATTTTTCTCCCTGTCAATTCCACTGACATTACCCCAGGTATAGATTACCATACCCTTCTCCTGTAATTCCATATTGGCTTCATATACTTCTTGTTTTAATTTCTCTAGCATCTTAAACCCCTCCTATTAATATTATCTTATATTACATTACATCAGAATTGTAATTTATACCGTAATTATAATAAAGGAATTCCATATTTCTCTGCGGCTTCCATTAATTCCTGTGGCCAAAGAGATGCCTGTACTTCTCCTATATGAGCCTTACGAAGGTAGAACATACAGATACGGGATTGACCAATTCCTCCACCTACTGTATAAGGAAGTTCACCATTAAGTAAGGATTTTTGGAAAGGTAGCTCTGCCCTATCCATGCAGCCACTGATTTCCAATTGTTCTCTCAATGTTTCTTCATCAACTCTAATTCCCATGGAGGACAATTCTAAGGAAATATCAAGAACAGGATAATAAACTATAATATCACCATTTAATTTCCAATCATCATAATCTGGTGCTCTACCATCATGCCTTTCTCCAGATCTTAGTACTCCTCCAATTTGCATAATGAACACAGCACCTTTTGCCTTGGCTATCTCATGTTCCCTCTCTTTAGATGTTAGGTTAGGATATAGATCCTCTAGTTCCTGGGCAGTAATAATAGGATATAGATCCTCTAGTTCCTGGGCAGTAATAAAGGTAATCTCCTCTGGAAGAATTTCTTCTATATAATCATATTTACTAGCTATATATTTTTCAGTATTTTTAAGAGCATTATATACTTTTCCTACTATATCTTTTAGAGTTTCTTCATTTCTTTCCTCTTTGCTAATTATCTTTTCCCAATCCCATTGATCAACGAAAAGTGAGTGAATATTACTGGTTTCCTCATCCCTTCGAATAGCATTCATATCAGTATACAGTCCTTCGCCATGTTCAAAACCATAGCGCTTTAAAGCTTGACGTTTCCATTTAGCTAAGGAGTGTACAATCTCAGCAGGAGCATCATTTTGCTCTTTTATACCAAAACTAACAGGTCTTTCTACGCCATTTAAATTGTCATTTAAGCCTGATTCAGGTGTTACAAATAAAGGTGCTGAAACCCTAGTTAGATTTAATTGCTTTGCCAACTCTCTTTCAAAAAAATCTTTTACTAATTTAATTGCTACTTCTGTATCTTTAATACTTAGTGCGGGCTTGTAGCCCTCAGGGATAATTAATTTCATTTCCCTACCTCCAATTCTTCTGCAAGTTAAAATATTGTATTAATCTCTGCTTTATACTATGATGGTCATTTTACATTTTTAATCTAGCTTTGTCAATAAAAGATAAGATTTTAATGTATATACAGTTACCAATTCTAACTTACTGAATAATATATAATAACGGCGAATTTTCGTAATAATATAAATTAAAGAAAGGGAGTGTCCCTTTGGCAATTAGAATTTTTATTGATCAAGGTCATAATCCTGCTGGAAATGTCAATGCTGGAGCTATGGGCAATGGTGTTTATGAAGGGGATGTCACTTATCAAGTCGGTGTGTACTTAGCCAATCTACTAAATAACGATCCCAGATTCGAAGCTAGACTTTCTAGACCTACAGCTACCACTGTTTTAGGAACAAGCAACGCCAGTAGTCTAGCCGCAAGGGTAGAGATGGCAAATTCATGGCCTGCTGATTATTTTATCAGTATACATTGCAATGCCAACGTAAATCCAGCAATCAATGGTACTGAATGCTATATCTTCCAATTCGGAACCCAAGCCAACTGGCTTGCAGTTCATATAATGAATGGCATAACCCAAAATGTAGGTACAAGAAATAATGGCATCCGCTTAAATCCTACTCTATATGTTCTAAGAAGGACAATGATGACCTCAGTTCTAGTAGAACTGGGATACCTAACCAATCCTTCCGATGCTCAAAAACTAAGGGATAACCAATATGGTTTTGCCTATGGCATGTATATTGGTATTATGAGGTATTTTGGATTTCAATAATGTGTATGTGTAAAATAAGATAGACCTTGTTGTCTCCTGAAAAAAAAGACCTCCTAATAAGGAGGTCCATCTTTCTTCTGAGATAGATTATATCATTTATGATAGGGCTCATTATGGATTATCCTATAGGCTCTATATATCTGCTCCATAAGTATAACCCTCATCATTTGGTGGGGAAATGTCATCTTTGAAAAGCTAAGTTTGAAATCAGCCTTGTTAAGCACTTCATCAGACAAACCTAGGGATCCCCCGATAATAAAACTTATATGACTTTTTCCAAGTATTCCAAGGTTATTGATCTTATCAGCCAGTTCTTCTGAAGCAAGCATCTTCCCTTCTATGGCAAGAGCAATTTTATAAGAATCAGCCTTTAAAGCTTTAAGTATCCTATCCCCTTCTTTTTTCTTAATAATCTCCTCCATTGCATGACTAGCATTATCAGGGGTTTTTTCGTCAGGTAATTCAACTATCTGCAAGGTACAGTATCTGCCTAAACGCTTACTATATTCCTCAACAGCCTGAGTCCAATATTTTTCTTTAAGTTTACCAACACAGATAATTGTTATTTTCATAATCTACTTCTTTCTTTTGGATACATTTGCAAAAGATTCAATGCATTTTCTCTTACTAGCTTCCTATGTTAGATTCTTCCCACTAAGTTTTTTCGAATACATAAAGAACACCATTTTTAACAGCTCTTATTCTCTCTCCCTTAAACCCCCGTCTACGCAACTCTTTATGAAAATTATATATCATGAAACCATGAAATACTATTAATATATTTTCCTTGGACCAATCGATTTTATCTAAGAATTCATTAATTCTCTTTTTGGTACCTACAATTGATTCCGGTTGACTTTTAGCCTTAAAAAACCAAGCTATACGTCCACAGATATGCCATACTTCAAATGGCAATTTAATTCGTTTTGTATGTATAAATGGTGCATTATCGACTTCTCGAAGCAAACTATCGATTTTTATGTTTCCTTTATAAACTTCATTGGCAGTTGTCACAGCCCGTGGTAAATCACTGGCATAGCAGATATCCCATTGAATTCCGTGCATCTCTACTTTATTTTTAATAACCTTGGAAACCTCATATTTTTCAGTCCATTCCCGAAATTCACTAGAGGTCATCATCCTTTTATTAGGACAATGTACTTTAAAATGCCTTAATAATCCTATTCGCATAATTCTCCCTTTTCTGAGTTTCCAATTTATATTATTAGTTAATTATCAGTTACTAGACCATTTTAACTAGATTAACACTTTTTTTCAAGTACAAATACTAAATATAGAGTAATGGAAAAATTTATGACATAAATATGGACTAATTTGTTAACAAAATGTCTTTATTCTATCCATACTTTAATCATAATTTATGTTTATACTAAAACCAGAAAGTGATTTTTTTCACTCTCCTCCTCCCTACATTATATATAGATACAATAGAGTGCATATTCGCATTATATTGTGGTAGATGCCCTTAAGTCCTCACTTAAGGGCATTTGCTTTTTACACTTTAAATACTTTTTTTTAAGAATTTTAATACTTTCTTCAGATATAAAACACAAAATAGACACATTTTGCACATATAATATCTTCAGACAGTGATAAAACACTATCTACTCCCACCCTATTATACGCTTAGGTAAATGACATCCCCCCTGTCGTTTACCTAGAAGAAGGGACTGTATCACCTATTAATTGTGAACAGTCCCTTCTTTTATTATCTATCTAATCTATAAAAGGCGCTCCCAGGATAGGGGCGCCTTTTATATTAATGTATAGCTAAATTTCTTTCATCTTCCAGTTCATTGGCTTCTATTTCAGGTAATTTGCTTATACTAACCTGACTAATCATCTTGTTTTTCGTTTCAAGTATATTAAAGCGATAACCCTGATATTCTAGTTCTGCTTTTTCACCATCCTCTGGAATTCTATCCAATAGATAAATTAGCAATCCATTTAATGTATCAAAATCTTCATGGTCTATAGTAATATCTAATTCTTCTTCTAAATCTTCTAAGGTAATTGAGCCTTTTACTATAAAACCCTCTTCATCTTTTGATATAATTAAATTTTCTTCTTCATCATATTCGTCCTGAATATTTCCAACGATCTCTTCTAGGATATCTTCCATTGTAACCAGACCAGCAGTTTGTCCATATTCATCTATAGATATAGCAACGTGGACATTTTTAGCTTTCATGTCCTTAAGTAGGGTATTAATATTTATTGTATCTGGCACAAAGTATGCCTCTCTGGCAATCTCTTTTAAGGTCTTATCTTTATGTTCATTGGATATGTAGGATTTAATCACATCTTTAAGATATATAATACCAATTATATTATCTAGATTATCCTCATATAGAGGGTATCTTGAATATTTTTCAGCCAGCATTAGATGCAGTGCTTCTTCTATAGACATCTCGGCACTTATTGCAATGATTTTCTTTTTATGAGTCATAATATCATCTGCTTCTTTTTCGCCCATCTCAATAATATTAGATATCATTTCTGCTTCTCCAGCATTAAATACACCCTTCTCCTGACCTTCATTTACCATGGAAATTATCTCTTCTTCTGTTACATTCTCCTCTAGATCATTTAAGTTTATTCCAATGATACCAAGAACTAACTTCATAGTTTTACCTAGTAACCAATTCATCGGTTTTAGCAGGATTATAAAGAACTGCATAATACCTACTACCTTATAAGCAATGGTTTCTCCATATTTGATACCTAATTTCTCAGGTATAATAGTACCAAACAGGGCTATGAAGAACACCAGTAAGAATGTAAATATAATAAAACTTACTGGGGATGCTAGAGCCAAATTCAAATTGGGCCACTTTTCTGCCAGAAACTGTTCTATATTTAGCAAAAATCTCGAATAAAACATCATACCTATCAAAATCCCACTAAAACTAAGTAGTAATTCAAATACATTAATATAATTAATAGGTGCCTCTAATAAGCTTAGTAAGGTTATAGCTCTTTTGTCTTTGCTTTCAGCTAGTTTTCTGACATTGGACTCATTAACTGTATCCAAGGCCGCTTTTGCACATGAAACTATTGCATTAATAAATAACAGAAATAAAATAATTACGATTCCCCATAACGGGTTACCATCTTCCATTGTATAAACCTTCTCCTTCATTATAATATTCTTCTTTCATAAATAGGTAGATTAGGAAATGTAAAATTATCTATAATATGTATCTAAAGCCAAGCTTATGATAAGAGCTTTATCTACTTTCCTTAGTACATCTCGATCCAAATGACATACTTTTTCTTTCAATCTGGATTTATCTATAGTCCTAACCTGTTCCAATAAAATAACAGAATCTTTTATTATTCCATATTTCTCATGATCTAACTCCACATGGGTTGGAAGTTTTGCCTTATTCATTTTTGATGTGATTGCGGCACAAATCACAGTTGGGCTATGCTTATTACCGGTGTCATTTTGCACAATAAGAACTGGCCTTACCCCACCTTGCTCAGATCCTACTACTGGTCTTAAATCTGCATAGAATATATCGCCTCTTTTTATAACCACTTTATTCACACTCCATATATGCAACAGTAGAATGCTATGTAATTATGCTACATTCTATCGTATCGTTTTAACCTTATTATTGCCATTTTATTCGTGTGTATTCCATAAAGTGTATTGAATTTCAAAAGCAATTCATTTTATATATTAATCGTAGTAAACCCTTGGAACTCGCTTCCCTACTGTACAAAGTAGTTCGTATGGGAAAGAGTGGGATAATTCTGCCAGCTCCTCTATAGAAATATAAGCATCACCGTCCCTCCCCATAAGAGTAACTTCATCTCCTTGTACCACATCCTTTATATCTGTAACATCCACCATGAATTGATCCATGCATATCTTACCTATAATTGGTGCATATTGGCCACGGATAATAACCCTGCCACAATTGGACAAATTTCTAGAATAACCATCTGCATATCCCAAAGATATGGTGGCGATTTTAGTTTTCCGTTTAGTTTTATAGGTTGAGCCATAGCTTACTCCAGCTCCTGCTTCCACTTCTTTTATATATATGACATGGCTCTTCAATTCCATAGCAGGAATGAGCCTTATTCCACTATTATCAACCCACTCTGATGGATAGACGCCATAAATACTGATACCTACTCTAACCATTTCAAGATTGGCCTCAGGAATATCTATCATCCCAGCACTGTTGGATATATGCCTAATAGGTATTTCTATCTTGTTTCTTCTTAAGATATCGTAAAATCTCAAAAATCTATCAAGTTGTATATTGGTACTGGTCTTCTCACTCTCATCTGCNCAGGCAAAGTGAGAAAATATCCCCTCTATACTTATATTTTCCAACTGAGATATTCCTTTTATAATTGAAATACTTTCCTCTGTATCAGGAAATCCTATTCGATTCATTCCAGTATCTATTTTAACATGTATCTTCACAGTCTTGCCCCAGGCCTTCCCTACATCGGAGAGGGCTTTAGCCATATCGTATTGAAAAACTGTCTGAATAATATCATATTTTACAACCATCTCATATTGCTCTCTTGGAGTATACCCTAATATAAGAATGGGCTTATCAATACCCGCATCTCTAAGTTCTATGGCTTCCTCAATGGTGGCTACCCCATAGGCATCAATTCCAATTTTATCTAGTGCTTTGGCTATAGGTACTGCACCATGGCCGTAGGCATCTGCTTTTACAATTACCATTAGTTTTGTTTTATCATTAAGTTTCTTTTTTATTTCTAATATATTATGTCTTATAGCATTTAAATAAACTTTTGCCTGGGCTCTATAATATTTCATTTTATTTTGCTCCTATAATTAACACAGTCATAATACTTATTCCTATGATCGTTTATTTATTACTTTTTCTATAGCTTCAATAATATCACCTGCCATAAGAGAGTATTTCCCTGTTTTTATGATGGCCTCATCTCCAGATAATCCATGGAGATAAACCGCCATACAGCATCCTTCANAGGGCTTCATACCCTGGGCTATAAGTCCAGCTATGATTCCCGTAAGTACATCTCCACTACCAGCAGTGGCCATACCATCATTGCCTGATAGATTAATATACTTTATACCCTGTTGGGTAACAATGGTTCTTGCGTCTTTTAACGCAAATATTATCTTATTATTATATGAACATTGATTCCCAGTGTCAATAATATTGTCTGAAATATCTTCTATAGATTTACAGGTTAATCGAGACAATTCCATTAGATGAGGAGTTAAAATAGTCTCTTCCGGAAGTATATCGGCAAGCATATTTATCCTACTTTCTAAATCCATACATTCCCTTTTATCCAGCCATTTTGCAAGGATATTAAGACCATCGGCATCAATTATAATTGGTACCTTGGCATTACTTAGCAGAATTTTTAACAACTCTTCTCCTATTTTAGATTGACCAATTCCCGGGCCAAAAACAATAACAGATGCCCAACCTATATTAGCAAGAATATCATTAGAAAGTTGACTATCATCCTCTTCTTTATCATATGCAGCAAATAAAGCTTCTGGTAATGCAGTCTGCAGTATTTCACGATTACTGGATGATGTTAAAACTTTTACCATTCCAGCCCCGGTTTTATAGGCAGCTTTAGCCGAAAGATAAGCAGCACCGCCCATTCCTTTACTGCCAGCTATAACTAGGACCTTGCCGTAACTACCTTTATTACTATAGGATTTTCGCTTTGGCATAAGTTCCAAGGAATTGGGCTGATAATAAAAGGTATCTGGACTGGCTTTCTCTAAAGCTATCTTGGGAAAGCCGATATCCGCCACTGTAATCTTACCAGCATATTCGCAACCTGGATATAGTAATAAGCCAATTTTTTTATAGCCAAAGGTAATTGTATAATCTGCTCTTATGGCAACATTCATAACCTTTCCTGTATCAGCGGAAATTCCCGAAGGAATATCTATGGACACTACTGTACATTTATGATCATTAATATTGTTAATAACCCTTTCATATTCTCCTGTGACAGGTCTGGTCAAACCAATACCAAAAATAGCATCTACTATTATATTGTATTCACCCGGCTTGTTACTATTTTCTATAGGTATACCTAAATTTGATGCTATCTCCAATTGTAATCTCGTCTCTTCTGTTGCCTTCTTTCTTTCCCCTAAGATGCAAATTGCAACATGATACCCCTGCAAAGCCAGGATTCTACATGTTGCAATTCCATCACCGCCGTTATTTCCTATACCACATACCACTAGAATACGGTCAGTTTCCTTAATAAATCCTTTCATAAGGGAAACTGTTTCAAGGGCTGCCCGTTCCATCAAAACTAAAGCTGGTAGCTTAACCTCTTCTATAGTATACTCATCTATTTTCTTCATGGTCTTTGCATCTACTGCAAACTTCATTGGGGTGCCTCCGTTCTCCTATAACATATGCATTGGCATATATTTGGGAATTAGTAATAGATACATGTATTACTGAAATCCCTTGGCCTTCTGCCACTTTAGCAGCTTTACCATATAGATTGACAAAAGGCTTCCCCATATCGTCTCTTAAAACTTCTATCTCTATTGGTGCGATACCACGAAAGCCTGTGCCAAACATCTTTACAACTGCTTCTTTAACTGCAAAATTATCTGCTGCTTTCTTTATATCTAAATTAATCAGTTCTATCTCTTTTTCTGTATATATTCTCCTTAAAAAACCAGGCTTCTCACAGGCCTTAGTTACACGGTCTATTTCTATCAAATCCACACCGATTCCAGTAATCATATAATCACCGCACTTTCCATGATAGCCTAATTATAACTCTAAGGGTTCAACTGATCAAATTCTTCGATCAGATCAACTCCAAGAATATCATGCATATATGAATATATGTTGGTATTCTTTTGCTCTATATCTTGTTTAAGAAGGATTTTATTTTTTAATTCATACCTCATTCTAGAAATCCATTCAGTAATTTTAGCTATTTCCTGCTCATTACGGCTTAGGTTTTCATAACATAAGGATATACTTTCAATGATAAGTTTTTCATTTGACTCTTTGATTAGATATGGTAGGTCTAAAAGCTCATCTGAAGCTTTTTCAATTTTAGCATTCAAATCCTCAATAAATTTTTTATTCTGCTCATGCTTTTTACCAGAGCCCATATTTTCTACAATTTCATCCATTAACTTTTTCTTTAGGGCTTTCATTTCTTTAATATCATTTCCTAATTGTCCCTGCCTTTGAAGAAGTTGATTTAGATTTTGCTCTAATTGTACTATTTTAGAGTTTTTCTCACCCTCTGGAAATAATTCATACCAACGCTCATCTAAAGTTGCTATGGGCAGTTTTCTATTTTTTACTATGCTCATTAATTTTTTCTCATTAGTTTTTCTACCCATATAGTTCGTCCCTTCTATTGCTGTTCTTTCTCTTGCTGTTCTTTTTCTTTCACTGACAACCTATAAGATAGCTTCATAAGGCTCTCAGCTAGATGTACATTCTCTACAGTGACATCCTTAGGTAAATTAAAATCTGTAGGTGCAAAGTTCCAGATACCTTTGATACCCCATTTGGCCAAATCGCTGGCCACCTGTGCAGCCTGTGTCTTAGGTAGAGTTAGGGCTGCAATATCTACCTCATTAGTCTTTAAAAACTCCTCTAATTCATCCATCAGTCTAATCTCAATACCCCGAATAGACATACCAACTAATCTAGGATTTACATCAAAGATTGCTTTAACAAAAAACCCCCGTCTTTCAAAATCCGCATAATTGGCTAAGGCCTGCCCTAAATTACCAGCACCGATAATAATAACATTATACTTTTTATCTAACCCCAAAATCTTACCTATCTCAGAATGCAGATACTCTACATTATATCCGTATCCTTGTTGTCCAAATCCACCAAAATTATTTAAATCCTGTCTTATTTGTGAGGCTGTTACCTTCATCCGTTCACTTAGTTCTTTAGAAGAAATCCGAACTACATCTTTTTCCAGCAAATCTCCCAAATATCTATAATATCTCGGCAATCTATTAATAACAGCTTTGGATATAACTTTCTTTTCCAATGAAATTTTCCTCCTTCTCCTTAGCTTTTATTAAATTGCACTTATTTGTGCTCTATAAGTATGCTCTTTTATGCCTAGCAAGCTTATACTATGCAGCTATAGGTGACTGTAATAGGTTTACTTCTACCAGTGTATTTCATACCTAAGTACTGGTTCAATTATGCAACAGCACCATATTAAATATTATATTTTATTGTTAATAATAAGTCAATCTTATAGACTAGCCTACCTTATAATTTTTTGCCTCAACCTGAAACATTTCCGCATATCTGCCTTTCTGTGCCATTAATTCCTCATGGGTTCCTTCATCTATTATTTCACCATTATCAAACATATATATTCTATCTACATGACGGGTTGTAGATAATCTATGGGATATAAAGGTAACTGTCACTATACCCAAATGAAATATTGCTTAATACTTGGCTTCCTAAAAGATTCAACCTCTAAATCACCGCTTATCTATATAGATACATAAGCCAAATATATACATAAGCCAAATGTCTTTTCCACAGACTAGACATTTGGCTTAAATTCTCATAATAAAATAATAAATTATTTTTGCAATATATTGACTTTATAATAATATTGGTTAAGTTTTTCTTCCCTTTGCGCTTTGTCTACTGCCATATTATTATCCAACACAACATGGGAATGATTTCTATTAATATTAATATCTAAATTCTTATAATTATATTGCCGAGCTAAGGCACTAGCTCCAAATAGCAAAATCCCTAGAATACCAATAGTGAAGATAATTTTTTTAACAATATTAACCTTATTAACTTGCATCTTGCCCTCCTATAATTTAACTGCAGTAGTCAGTTTGCTTTGCTTAAATTATGGCATAATTTCCCTGAGGAGTCAATCCATTTTTCGACATTACCTTGCTATATAGAATTACCTTTACCAGTTAGACAGCTTATGATAGAATAATCTAGAGTGTATGATTAGATAATCACGGAGCTGCGCAAAATTGTTTGGCCTATACAGTCATAGCCAACACATCTTATTGCGACAAGCCCATGAATTAATATGACAATAAAGAGAATGGTGATTTACATGATATTAGCATGTCATAATATAAGTAAAAGTTTCGGTATTAATCAAGTCCTTCAATCTGTGTCTTTTCATATAAATGAAAGAGAAAAGGCTGCTATTGTTGGGATTAACGGTGCTGGTAAGTCTACTTTATTAAAAATAATAATGGGGCACTTATCTGCAGATGAAGGAGAAGTAATCCTTGCCAAAGGATCTACCATCGGTTATTTGGCCCAGCACCAAAAGCTTTCCTCTGATAATACCATATATAATGAAATGTTAACTGTTAAGCAGGATATCATAAGTCTTAATGAAAATATCCGAACTCTAGAGCAGAATATGAAACATGCAAAAGGGGCTGAGCTGGAGCAGATGCTTAATTCATATACCCGTTTAGTCCACGAATTTGAGATGAAAAACGGCTATGCCTATCAAAGTGAGGTTATTGGTGTTCTTAAAGGTCTAGGTTTTATGGAAGATGAATTTGATAAAAATATCAATACCCTCTCTGGGGGGCAAAAAACCCGAATAGCTTTGGGAAAGCTTCTTCTATCTAAACCTGATATAATTCTACTGGATGAGCCTACCAATCACTTAGATCTTGTATCTATAGGATGGCTGGAGACTTTCTTATCTAACTATAATGGCGCTGTGGTTATTGTGTCCCATGACCGCTATTTCTTGGACAAGGTAGTAACTAAGGTTGTAGAAATTGATCAGACCAAAGCCCAAACCTTTAATGGTAATTACTCCACCTATGCCGTAAAAAAAGCTCAACTTAGAGAAGATATGTTAAAACAATATCTCAATCAACAGAGGGAAATCAAGCATCATGAAGAGGTTATTGCAAAACTTCGTTCCTTTAATCGAGAAAAATCAATCCGTAGGGCAGAAAGCCGAGAAAAGATGCTAAATAAGATTGAACGGGTGGATAAACCTATAGATAATGCCCAGATGCATTTTCAATTGGAGCCTAGAGTTGTAAGCGGTAATGATGTTTTAAATATCAACAACTTATCTAAGTCCTTTGGAAATCTTACCTTGTTTAAAGATATCAGCTTTGAATTAAAGCGGGGAGAAAAGGTGGCTATAATTGGAAATAATGGTACTGGTAAAACCACTATATTAAAGATTATAACAGGACAGCTCCCAGCGGATTCAGGCCAAATCGACTTTGGCACTAAGGTTAATATCGCTTACTTTGATCAGGAACATCAAGTACTAAATCCAGAGAAAACTTTATTTGATGAGTTGCAGGATACATATCCTAATTTAGATAATACCAGTGTCCGTAATATATTAGCAGCCTTTTTATTTACTGGAGATGATGTCTTTAAGAGAATAAAAGATCTAAGTGGTGGCGAACAAGGGCGGGTAGCCTTAGCCAAATTAATGTTATCAGAGGCAAACCTTTTAATCCTTGACGAGCCTACTAACCACCTGGATATTCCTTCTAAAGAAATACTGGAAAATGTAATAAATAATTACAGCGGAACTGTTCTTTATGTATCCCACGACCGGTATTTTATTAATAAAACCGCCACTAGAATTCTTGATCTTACAGAACAGACACTACTTAATTATATCGGTAATTATGATTACTATATTGAAAAGAAAGCTGACATTGAAGCAGCCTATCTTGGAGATAAGCAAGTTTCTCAACAATCCTATAATCTTAAGGGACTGTCATCTTTTCCAGCTACAGTTAACTCCTCATCAACATCTGGTAGAAATAGTGATAATTCTGTCTCAGATAGCAAACTTAGCTGGCAACAGCAAAAGGAAGAGCAGGCGCGAATACGAAAGCGGAAAAATGATCTTGCCAAAATTGAAGATGAAATTAGTAAATTAGAAACAAGAAATGATGAAATCGATCAGCTACTTACACAGGATGATATATATACCAATGTTGAAAAACTAATAGAACTAAACAAGGAGAAAAAAGCTATAGAAAACAGATTAGAAGAATTACTGGAACAGTGGGAAGAACTGGCTGATCAGTAGATGCAGATACGCCATAAGGTTTAATCTAGACATTTAGAAATAGAAAGATAAATCTGTTTAAGTTAGAAAATATATAAGGTTATACAGGTATACCCCAATGGGCAAACGTACTTTGTGCCTTGGTTTTACCTGTATAACCTATTTAAGTTGTCGCCATATGCTTATATTAATTTACCCTTATCTAACTTAATAACCAAAGGGCATATTCAGCATATAGATTCGCAGCTATGAGAATAGCTTCTTCATCAATGTCAAAGTTATCTCCATGTAGATCGGCAAGAGTATTAGGTTTAGCTTGGTTGCCAGATCCAACATAGGCATACATGCCTGTTGCTTTTTTTAGAAAATCAGCAAAATCATCCCCCCCTAGAGAAGCTTCTTTCCTCACAATATTATCTCTTCCAATAATCTTCTCTGCAATATCTCTAACCTCTTCACAGGCAATCTCACTATTTACCAGTGGAGATGCAAAATCCTTAAAGGTAACTTCAGCCTGGCCCCCATATAAACTTGCTATGCTTCTTGCTATTTCTTCTATCTTACGATTGGTTTTCTCACGGGTTTCCTCGTTAAAGCATCTGGTAGTCCCTTCAATTATAGCATCTTTGGCAACCACATTATAAGCATTTCCAGCCTTAAGCAGGCCAACACCCACAACCACAGAATCTTTAGGATCTGATAGGCGGCTTACAATGCCCTGTAATGCTACCACTGTCTGAGCCGCTATATAAAGGGCATCTACTCCTTTCTGGGGAGTTGATACATGGGCACTCTTTCCCTTAATTTGAATTGTAAAATGATCTACTGATGCATTAACAGGCCCCTCTTGGATTGCCACCTTTCCAACTGGTATATAAGGATCCACATGCACACCAAACACCCGATAAACCTGATCCAGAAGCCCTTCCTTTACAAATAATCTAGCCCCCTGTCCATATTCCTCACCCTGTTGAAAGATAAGATAAACTTTACCATTCAAATTAGCTTCCTGGGATTTCAAATATCTGGCTGCACCTATTAGAGCAGTGGTATGGGCATCATGACCACAAGCATGCATAACTCCAGGTATCTTAGAGGCATACTCCTCCCTCTTTACATCTTGTATATGGAGGGCATCGATATCCGCCCTTAGGGCAATTATACGATCTGATTTCCCCTTGCCTTCAATAATTCCAAATACACCGGTCTCGCCAACTCTCCTGCTTATAATTCCTATTTGATTTAGTTCCTCCTCTATCCTATCCGCTGTATTATATTCCTTCATACTGATTTCAGGATACTGGTGAAAATGTCTTCTTAAGTTTATTAGATATTCTTTATCTTTTTTAATCTCTGAGCATGTCCCCATAAGCCAACCACGCCTTTCCTATTATTTAAGTGCCCTACTTTAACCAACTAGTTCCAAGTGGGAATATAAGCTCCCTGATATGCTTCCTCTATTACCTGCGCTACTTCTTCTGTTCTAAAAGCTTCTACTACCCTTTGATAATGTTCATTATCTTTATCCTCTGTCCTTGCCACTATAATATTAATATAAGGATTTTCACTATCTTCACTAACTTCCTCTAGATATATTGAATCTCTTTGAGGATTTAGTCCGTTATCTACTGCATGCCCTCCATTGATAATAGCTGCAGTTACATCTGCCAATAGGGAAGGGGTATTGGCAGCTTCCACTTCATAGAACTGGATGTTAAGGGGATTGTCAATTATATCTGTAATGGTAGGTGTATATCCAACCTCTGGATCTACAGTGATAAGTCCTGCTGCTTCTAGTACTTTAAGTGCTCTTCCACCATTGGTTGCATCACTGGGTATAGCTATGGTTGCATCTTTTTCAATCTCACTAACATCATTTACCTTCTTAGAATATAAGCCCAGGGGTGCAATTATGGTCTCCCCGATAACTGATAGTTTAAGACCCTTATCTGCAATTTCATTATTTAGATATGCATAATGCTGAAAGGCATTTAAATCAATTTCTCTATCTGCTAGGGCTTGATTAGGCAAGGAATAATCTGCAAACTTCACCAGTTCTATATTGATACCTTCCTTAGCCAAAGTATTAATTACAGGTTTCCACTGTTCATTATTTTCACCTACTACGCCAATCTTAATATTCACTGAATTCACTGAATTCCCTGGCTTTTCATCGGTCACGTCTTCTGTTACCGCATCTTTACCTATAACTTCTTTATCCTTAGATCCATTATCATCTTGTTGGCAGGCAACCAGTCCCAAGGTTAATACCCCAATAAATGCTGTTATAAATAATAATTTTATATTCTTCATGTGAAATCCTCCTTAATGATTTATAATTATATTTACAGATTGCTTTTGTTTTACCATTTCAAATTATTTATAATTTGGCTTTAAATTTTATAGATAAATAATATTTAATTACCTATTTTAATGTGTCGTTTTCTTAATAATGATATTACCGATACCTTGAATAATCATAACCATAAGCAAAAGTATAATAACTGTTACATAAGTAATATCTGTTTGATTTCTTTGATGACCATATCTAATTGCAAAGTCCCCAAGCCCTCCTCCGCCGATGGCTCCCGCCATAGCTGTTAAACCAATTAGGCTGATTAGGGTAATGGTTGTAACTCGTACCAAACTAGGAACACTCTCCTTAAGATATACACGAAATATTAGTCCCAGGGGAGATGTCCCCATGGCCTGGGCTGCTTCTATTAGTCCATGGTCAATCTCAGCTAAAGCTGTTTCCACCTGTCTTGAATAAAATGGTACAGTCCCAAATATCAATGGCAAGATCGCCCCTTTTGTACCTATGGCAGTACCAACCACTAACCTTGTAAATGGGATTAGGCTGGCCAGAAGAATAACAAAGGGTATGGAGCGAAATAAATTAATAACTTTATCAAGCAGTCCATAAATCACCTTATTTCTTGCAATTCCTCCTGGGCCCGTAATTATAAGAACAATACCCAATATTAAGCCGATAGCAAATGATATAACTCCTGAATAGAAGGTCATATATAATGTCTGCTGGGTACTTTTCCATAATTCCTGGGGTTTATCCATAACATTAGGTATGATTTCATATAGCCATGCTTCCATTACTTATTACCTCCACTCCTACATTTTTTTCTTCAAGGAAAAATATTGCTGATTTTATATCTTCCTCTCTTCCACTTACTATAGCTACTAGGCCACCTATCGGATTGTCTCCGATAAGTTCAATATTGCCAAAAATTATGTTGACATCTAGATTGAATAACCTGGATATCTGGGATATCAAGGCTTCGGATGCACTCCGCTCAAGATAGCGAAATCTAATAATGTATTCGCCTGGTTTAGTATTGATAACAGAACTTTTATCTTCTATCAGCTCATATATTTTTGATAGATTTGATGTACTCTCTACAAAGTTTTTAGTTATCTTATTATTGGGTGCTGCAAAAATCTCAAATACATCCCCCTGCTCAATAACTTTCCCCTGTTCCATAACCACCACTTTATCACAGATTTCTTTAATAACATGCATTTCATGGGTTATAAGTACAATGGTAATTCCCAGTTTTCTGTTAACTTCTTTAAGCAGTTTTAAAATTGATTTAGTAGTCTGGGGATCCAATGCACTGGTAGCTTCATCACTTAAAAGTATCTCTGGATCATTGGCAAGGGCTCTTGCAATTGCCACCCTCTGCTTTTGACCACCGGATAACTGAGATGGATAAGCATGAATCTTATCTGAAAGTCCTACCAGCTCCAACAGTTCCAATACCTTTTCTTCAATTTCCTTTTTACTTTTACCAGAGTACTTTAGGGGATATGCCACGTTCTGATATACATTACGGGAGGCAAATAAGTTAAAGTGCTGAAATATCATACCAATGCTTTTCCGCTTTAACCTTAACTCCTTTTTACTAAGAGCCGTAATCTCTGTATCTCCTATGTAGACCTTGCCTTTGGTTGGCCTCTCCAGAAGATTGATGCAGCGAACCAGTGTGGATTTCCCAGCTCCTGAAAATCCTATAATGCCGAATATCTTTCCCTTCTCTATATGCAAGTTAACATTTTGGGCAGCTACTACAGTACCTGCTTCTCCCTCAAATGTCTTATCTATATTTTCTAATCTAATCATTTCCTCACCCCTCACTTCCTTTTTTAGTTATAATTAATACCTTTTTAAATATATGGAATAAAAAAACAGGTGCCAAAAATCCTGCACACCTGTTGTATAATAATAATGACTTTTAATTACTTTATACAATCAATTGCGCAGTTTATAAACCATCATTTCTACCATAGGCATGAAATCACAACACATGATACAATCTTTTGTCATTTTTACATTTGTTGTAGCCATATCTCTTCCTCCATCCAATGCTAATTATTATTGTTTTTTATACCTATCAAACTTACTATATAGAAATACTTATATCATTCTAAAAGGTACTTGTCTTTTGTTATGATTTTGAAAAGCATATTTATATTATAAATAGAATGAGAGTAAAGTGTTAATACAAAAAAGATACAGCCCGTTATAAGTTAATCCTATATCCGACCTGTATCTTTAAAGTTTATTTAAATACTATAATAAATTGACTTTGCATTTCTTCACTTCATCTAGATATAAATTAGCCAGCCTTGAAGTGGTTGAGCCTTTTCTCTTTATATATCCAATTCTCATAATATCATTTTCTTTCAAAGGCACTGCTTTATAGCCTGGGCCATTTAACTCCTCACAAATAATTCCCGAGCAAAGGGTATAAGCATTAAGTCCAATCATAAGATTAAGGAACGTAGCCCTATCACTGGCCTTTATAATCTTCTTATAATCATAGGTACTAAAAACCTCTTCTGCTAAAAAGAATGAATTATTGTTCCCCTGATCAAAGGATAAGCATGGATATTCCTCTAATTCTTCCATACTAATCACATCATTATCTGCCAACGGATGGTCCGAAGATAAGTACACAAAGGTATCGCATTGAAATAATTGAACAAATTCTAAGCTATTATCATTTAACAGTTTCATAATAATTTTCTCATTAAAATCATTGATATATAGGATGCCTATTTCACTCTTNAAATTTTTGACTGCTTCTATAATATCATAGGTTTTAGTCTCATATATGGCAAACTCATACTCTTCCATTCCTACTTGCTTTACCATTTCCACAAAGGCTTTTACTGCAAATGTATAATGCTGAGTTGATACACTAAATTTCTTCTTAATGTTTTTATTAAAATATCTATCCTCCAGTAAATTATATTGCTCCATTACTTGCCTAGCATATCCAAGAAACTCCTCTCCCTCAGGTGTAATAACAATTCCTCTATTGGTTCGAATGAATATTTCAAACCCTATTTCATTCTCTAGCTCTTTAATTGTTCCTGACAGACTGGGCTGGGATATAAATAGTTCTTGGGCTGCTTTGTTCATAGAGTTGCAGTTTGCAATAGTTATAGCATATTTTAATTGCAAGAGTGTCATAAAGCATCATCCTTTCCTTACATATTATTATTAAGATGTCTAAATATCTTATCAATGTAGAATAACTTAATGAAATATCTTTGGTGTATTTTATTATTATATCTTATCCTGCCCTTGATTCATATTATAACTCTTAAGCTTATATATCAAGCTTTGACGATTGCCTTCTGCGTAGGCAGATATAAAAAAGTGGGTATCCTCTTTGATTTGCTGTCCCTAATAAGTTAGGTTTTTTAGGTCTAACTTTTGGGGTCAGATCAAATATAAAGAAGATCCCACTTTTTATAAAACTATATTAAGCTAATGTACATATTACTGATATGCTACAAGCCCTGTTCATTAATGTTTTTAATTGTATTCATCATATGTTCATGGGCCAGTTTTTCTGCCAATTCACCATCTCGATTTTTGATTGCTTCCATAATCGCCTTATGCTCCTCATTGGACTTGGAGGCACGGGTAGGTTTGGACAAGGTTATCTTACGTATCCTTTCAACATAATGGTGGAAATCTGATAATACATGCCTTAATATCTTACTACCAGAAGCATCATATATTAATTCGTGAAATTTATTGTCTAATTCCACCAATTGCTCATGGTGCTCCCTCTGGGCATGAAAGTCTGATAAATACAGTATCTCTTCTAAGCCATCTAGCTGCTCCTGGGTTATATTATCGCAAGCCCATCTGGCACATAATCCTTCTAAGTATGAACGGATAATGTATATATCACGGGCATCCTTATTAGTAATACCAGTTACATAAGCCCCCTTATTGGGTATAATGGTTACCAGCCCTTCCAGTTCCAACTGTCTCAAGGCTTCTCTTACTGGAGTACGGCTAACCCCCAGCTCAGAGGCAATAGAATTTTCCCTTAGCTCATCATTTTCACGATATAGACCAGATAAAATGTCTTCACGGATTTTATTAAATACTTTCCCAGTTAAAGAATACTTATCAGACCCTTCTTTCTGAATATGGAACCCTTCCAAGGAAGTCCCTCCTAGTCATTCAAATTCTCAATAGTTTCCATTAAATAATTGGCAAATTCTTCACTGGTTGCTCCTGTATCCCTACCAGTTATTACTAGTTTCTTCTCTGTTACAGTACAGATATCCAAAGCCTTGTAGAGTTTATCTGCCTTTTTCTGAAAACCAATATGATTTAGTAACATTGCTCCGGCACGAATTACACTACTTGGATCAGCATATTTGTCTCTTCCTTCCTCTACCATTCGAGGAGCTGAACCATGGATTGCCTCAAACATAGCATATCTCTTACCTATATTAGCACTACCTGCAGTACCTACACCACCTTGGAATTCTGCAGCTTCATCAGTTAATATATCTCCATAGAGATTAGGTAGTACCATTACCTGGAAGTCACTTCTTCTCTTCTCATCTACTAGTTTAGCAGTCATAATATCTATATACCAATCATCAGCAGTGATATCAGGATATTCTTTAGCTATCTCCTTAAAGAAATCAAGGAATTTACCATCTGTTGTCTTAATGATATTAGCTTTAGTAACAGCTGTAACCCTAGTCTTACCATTGGCTTTGGCAAATTCAAAGGCTGCACGGATAATTCTCTCGGTTCCCTGGCTGGTTACAACAGTAAAGTCTACTCCTAGGTCCTCTGTTACATTGATACCCTTACTTCCAACAGCATAGGCACCTTCAGTATTTTCTCTAAAAAATGTCCAATCTATGCCTTGTTCAGGAATACGTACTGGTCTAACATTAGCAAAAAGATCCAACTCTTTTCTCATAGCCACATTAGCACTTTCAACATTGGGCCATGGATCACCTTTTCTTGGGGTTGTTGTAGGTCCTTTTAGTATAACATGACATTTCTTTAATTCTTCTAAAACGTCTGCAGGGATTGCCGCATTTTCTTCTGCTCTTCTCTCAATAGTTAATCCATCAATAGTCTTAAATACTACTTTATTATTATTAACTTCATCCTTTAATAGGTATTCTAACACTCTTTGTGCCTGGGCAGTAATAGCAGGACCTATACCATCGCCGCCGCATACACCGATAATAATCTGGTCCAGAGATTTATAATCAACAAAATCTCCCTGTGCTTTCATCTCTTCTACTCGAAGTAGTTGTTCCTCCAATAACTTACCAAATCTCTCTTTTGCTGCTTCAATCTTATCCATTGCTATCATAACTGTCCTCCAATTCGTTTTTTTACCGCTATCAAGTTACCATATAATTGCCAAGGCTTTATATACATATATGTATTATTAATCATAGCCTTGTACATTTATAACCATGTACTATTTTAAGATGTATGGCTAAACTTGTCAACCAGCGATACCAATTCTTCATCTGTTATTACAGTTATACGGCCGTTATCATATTCCTCATCTACCCACTCTTTAATCTTTTTCACAAGACCATCATTCTTATCTACTGCCTTATCATCTTTCAAATTATAATAAGAATTAATCCAGTGGGCAATTCCTGCCAAACCTGAAGTGTTGGAAACAGCAACCCTAACTGGTCTATTAAGGAATTTCTCTGTATCAAATATATTGTAAATCTCCTCATTCTTAAGAAGTCCATCGGCATGGATACCCGCACGGGTAACATTGAAATTCCTGCCTACAAAAGGAGTTCTAGAGGGCAGGCGATAACCTATCTCTTTCTCATAATAATCAGCCAGCTCAGTTATAACTGTGGTATCCATACCATCTAGGCTACCTTTTAACTGTGCGTATTCAAATACCATTGCTTCTAGAGGAGTATTACCAGTTCTTTCTCCAATACCAAATAGAGAACAGTTAACTCCAGCTGCACCGTACAGCCATGCAGTAGTTGAATTAACCACAGCCTTATAGAAATCATTATGACCATGCCATTCTAACCACTTTGAAGGCACCTGAGCATGGGTTGTTAGACCATAGATGATTCCTTGAACAGAACGGGGTATCACGGCACCAGCAAAGTTAACTCCGTATCCCATGGTATCACAAGCCCTAATCTTAACAGGCATATTATATTCTTTACTTAGTTTCATTAACTCCAAACAGAAAGGTATAACAAATCCATGGATATCTGAACGGGTAATATCTTCTAAATGGCAACGGGCAATAACTCCAGTATCCAAACACTCTCTTACAACATTTAGATAGTGATTTAAAGCTTCTCTTCTAGTCATCTTCATCTTATAGAATATATGATAATCAGAGCAGCTTACTAGAATACCAGTTTCCTTCAAGCCTAAATCCTTAACCAGCTGAAAATCTTTTTTACTGGCTCTAATCCAAGAAGTAATCTCAGGGAACTGATATCCTCTCTCTAAACATTTATAAACAGCATCCCTATCTTTTTTACTATAGAGAAAAAACTCGCTCTGGCGAATAATTCCCTTGGGACCACCTAATTGATGTAAATAATCAAATATCTTTACAATCTGCTCAGTGGAATAAGGAGCTCTTGATTGCTGACCATCCCGAAATGTGGTGTCAGTAATAAAGATTTCATCAGGTAAATTATGAGGTACTATACGATCGTTAAATGCTATCTTAGGAACCTCATCATAAGGAAATAGGTTACGGAAGACATTAGGTTCTTCTACGTCTACTAAATTATAGATTGGCTCTTCCAATTGTAAAAGCCTGGTATTAGGGTTCATATAAACTTTACGTTGCTCCATATGTATCGCTCTCCATCTCTTTAAATAATATAATTATATAATTTTTAATAATGTAAATTTAGCGCTTTAATATGTTAAATTTGTTCTATTGTATACAATTATACATGTATTGTCAATATAAAAATTTTAATAAATATTCATAAGATGGAATAATTATTATAGAGCGATATGAACTATATAAAATAATTAGAGGCTTTTAGGCCAGCTTCTTTCCCTTATAATTGACCCGTTCGAAATTATATAGGTACACATCCTCTAAAGTAGGATGTACTGCTTTCCATCCCTCCTGATTATTATCATCTATTATCTTAACGAGAAAACCATCGCTGACACTGACCATATTACTGATAACATGGTCCTTATGCATATTTTCCAGTTCCTCTGGAGAAACAACTTTCTCCCAAACCTTACCTTCCAGTTTTCTAATTAGATTAAAAGGAGTTCCTTGATCAATAATAACCCCTTCATTAAGTAGGATAATTTCTTTGGCTATACACTCTATATCAGGAACAACATGGGTTGCTAAAAGAACTATTTTGTCTCTGGCTATTTCACTGATAAAGTTACGAATTCTAATCCTTTCCCTTGGATCAAGACCAGCGGTAGGTTCATCAAGAATCAATATCTTAGGATCATCTAAAAGCGCCTGAGCCAGTAACAGTCTCTGCTTCATACCACCTGAATAGTGACCTATCTTTCTTCCTGCCGCTTCCGATAAATTAACCACNTCTAAAAGTCTAGGTATCTGCTTTTTTGCCTCTTCTTTTGCCATACCTTTTAAAGTAGCCATATACCACAGAAAACGGGTTCCTGTGAAAGTTTCATATAATTTTTGTTGCTGAGGCATATATCCTAGGATTTTGCGATATCTACGATCCATCTGCTTTATATTTTCATACCCATATATAACTTCACCCTCAGTTGCATCTAAAAGTCCTGTAATAATTTTAATCATTGTGCTTTTACCTGCACCATTGGGCCCCAATAAACCATAGATTCCTGGAGTTAAATCCAAAGAAACTCCCTTTAAGGCTTCCTTACCATTGGGGTATATTTTTCTTATATTTTGTAAATGTAAAATAGATTTTTCATTATAATTCTCTTGATTAGATATACTCATGTATTATTCTCCCTTCTCAGCGCACTATCCCTTTAATTTATTAGTACCTATCTTAATCCCTTTTCCCAATTACCTATATACTTTCTCACTGATACCACCCCAAACACTATTAATCCCACCACCATAACACCAACGTATACACAGGTTTTATAGAAATTGTCCATAAGTAGTTCTTCACCGTAGAACATCCCACCAAACATCAAATAATTAAAGGGGGCATCTACAAAACCAAGAATCAATGGCATAAATATAAGGGCCATTACAGATACTTGATATACCGATTTCTTCATGTTCCACATAGATAAGAAGTACATAAATAAAGTTATTCCTAATATGCCTAATACTTTAAGTAACACAGAGATAATAAAAACTTGGCCTATGGATAAGGCTATAGGGAAATTTTCAAACCGCTCAAGGCTTTGTATCAGCAAGCTAAAATCTTGTTTAAAATAGTTATTCCAGATAGCCTTATAATATGGTATGTAAAAAATACAACCTACAATCAAGGAGAATAATATTAAATAAGCTGCTCGAATACTTAGAACCTCTCTCCTGCCCAATGTTAAACTTTTAATCAAGGTCTTAATCTCATGGTCTGATTGGAGGTAGCTGGTATATAGAATCATTAATATACATGCTATGGCAAAGGCTATAATTATATTATTTAACTTCCTATTAAATAGTTGCCATCCAAAGTTATAATTGAAAAAGCCTACACCTTTCCAGCCATTTTCATAAACTTTTTTAAGATAATCCCCCTGAATAGCCATCTCACTAAAACCGCCTAAGGTTCTTTATTATCTTCAAAGCAAAAAACAACAAAAGATATTCAGCCACACTAATAATATAGGTACAGCTACGGAATTCTGGAAGAGACTGTATCATAGCACTGAAATTCACCCCTTGGTCTATCTCTCTATAAAGATAATGACCAATGAGTAAAATTACACCATAATAAACAGCAATCAGCACTGTAACACTTATTGCTGTTGTTATTAGCTTGGCAAAGAAAACAGGCAATTTTCCCTTATATTGTACCCATAGCAGAGTTTTTCCATCACTGCCCTCCTCATAGCCAAATATCAATATCACTAGGATAATAATCGATATAAATAATATGTAATCACCAATCTTATAGGATGTGGAAGCAGCAATAAACATGGGAGCATCTCGGCTTACCTCTACACTCAGCAAAGGGCTAAAATCTTTAACAGTCCGTTCTGTATTTTCCTCCACATATCTACTATCTCTAAATAAAGCCACCTTTTGCATCTGCTTAGCTTGATTAAGAACACTTTTTATATAGTCATCATAGGAAGCCAGATACTTATATTTATCAATTAAGTTCACTAAACTTCCTGTTATCAGCATTCTAGATTTATCACCGGTTTCCCTATATTCTTTCTGAAAACGTTCGCTTTGTGTATCATATTCTTGTTCAAGCCATACTATAGCCTCTTCAAATGACATATCAGATATTATATTTTCATACTCTTGGATAATAACTGCATTATTTCGAAGAGACCCGTCTTCCTTTATCTGGTCTGACACTGTAAAAAGCAATGAGGCAATTACAATGCATGTTATTATTAATATAAGACCTATCTTTTGCTGAAACAATTTTCTGAACTCATACCTTATCATTGTATCTCCCACTCCAATAGCATCTTTAACTCAACATTACCTGTGGCTAAATCTGCCTTATCAAAATACATCAACCTCTCTTTGTCCATGTCAATTTCAAAATAAAAATAATAATTTTCATCTCCATATCCTAAGGATAGCCAAGAAGTTTTATTACCTAGGTTTACTTCTCCCAAGTATTCATAGGTTTCAATGTCATAATAACGAAGAGTACGCTCTTCCGTTCCACGTAATACTTCCGATTTTAATCCATTATCTACATATATATAATTATCATCTGCGCCTATACGATCTCTAGGGCTTGAATCTACTATGTCAAAGATATACTCTTCATTACTACCGTCCAAATCAGCTCGGTATACTTTTTTCTTTACTTCCATATCTTCTGAATAATATGTATATATTAGTTTATCCCCCATAAAATAGAAGGTTGGAAAGGCCTCTGCTTCTGTTTCTATTTTATTTAATTTGTTATCTAATAACGATAGGACATATAGATGGTCTTTATTTTGCTTGTCAGTTACTCTAAAATATATATAATTTTGATAAGCATATATTTCTTGAACACCATCATTTCCCATGATAATTCTAGAACGATCTAAAAGCACATCTTCTTTACCTGTTGCAAGGGAACGTCTAGCTATTCCACCATAAGATACCGGCCTTAACATTCCCCCACTATCCTCTTCCTCAACATCAGTAAAACTATAGTATATGTAACCTCTATGAAAAATTGGCGATACCCATGAAGCTATATCAATATCTAGTAATCTTTTTTTTGCTCCATCAGAAGATATTGAATATATCTTTTCATTTTGGATTACTCCAGCATTTCTCTCTTCTTTTGAAACCAAGTCAAAATATGACCTTACATAAATATTATTATTGTAGTATTGTAGACTTGATACACTTATTGGCGCTCCTANATATGCTCCACATTCATANCGTAATTCTTCTGTCGTAGCCTGCCCATGAAGACAGTTTGCTTGTGTGCATAGCGGTATAAAAGTATCTAAGGTTTCATCTCCAAAATATAATATTCCGTTTAATCTAAAAAAATATCCATTCTCTGCCTTTACTATATACTGATCATTATTGTGTCCTTGAAACATATATGAAGAATCTTGGCCTGACACAAATTTATTCTCCATAACATAAACTGAATTATCAATTGTGATAGTAGATTTTTTACAAGAGGTAAAAATCGGTATAGTCACCATAATAAGAAGTATTACATACAAACTATGAATAATATTTACTTTTCTTCTATTAATTCTCATTCTATCTCCCACCTATCAAATTACCTTACCCAAGTAGAAATCCCCTTGGGTAAGGTAATTTATTATGATATTTCTATACTAATATTTTAATAAGAACCTGCATTTGTAGTTCCTGACCATACTCCACCATATTCAAAATACACTTTATGTGAACCTGTTAGCCCTAAAATTTCGTAGCTTGGATTTCCAAATTCTGTTTCAACATAATAATAATCAGTAGCTGAGGAACCACTACGTCTAACGCTATCCCCATAAATATAACGAACAGATATAGATACATATACATAATCTTTTGATTTAAGCTTTTGTTCATTAGTAACTTCATCCTATTATGCTATCATTGCAAAGTTGAAAAATATGCTATACTTTGATTACTGTATTACAATGATAACATTTTGTAGTTTACTCTAAATCCATAGGCATCCCCCTTTCATAATAAGAAA
>JGI24708J26588_10000194_pt1 | contig 47559 bp, 44 predicted proteins | sample BioPla1DNA2_FD_26588 | JGI IMG/M metagenome (IMG submission 26588) | reverse complement strand
GTTGACAAGAATCTCAATCCCCAATCGCTTCTGGCAAGGGCCGCCAGCTTATTTCCACACTCCCGATAGATAGCATCCAAATACTTAAGTCGCCAATGGACTGCAACCTGTTGTTCCTTGGACGGCTGTCCTGGCTTATCGGTCTTGAGCTCCCGCTTAACCGATTCGGAGCCCATATTCTCCATGAAGCATAGTGGTGGGAAAAGTACGCACCACCAATTATGGCCTTGTCCTCGACCGATAATCACCTGTATGGCTTGATAGTCGCCGGCAGGTACAGTTAGAGGACCATATGTTTTTTCAGGAAAATCATACCTGCCCAATCGAACTTCCACCGGGTAGTCCTTACCCGACTTCGCTATTACCTCTTGGGCGATGGAGCAAACTAGGTCTTGGTTATCGACCAGTCTCTGCCAGGCCTCCGTCTTGGTAGTGATATCTGAAAAAAGATGTTGGGTCTTGGTCAAAATAGCATCTCGCACGTCCAGCTTAAGCTCCTGATCACGTGGCAGATCGCTGTTGGCCAATATATGTAATCGGATCAGGCTTTCAGCATTATAAGCCTCTTCTACAGGCAATATGTTGCTTGCAACCTGTGTCCCTAAAAACCCCAAAACAAACACCGCAGCTAAAATGACACTGGAGATTAGAACACGACTGAGCAGCGTCTTGACTATCAAATGTGACACCTCCCACTGTATCCCCATGCAATGACCTAGCTTCCTACATCGATCACTGGTTGATGGATTCCGCTTCACCCAGGGTCATGTGGCGGCGTAAATGCCTGAGGGCCGCTTTCTCCAGGCGTGATACCTGAGCCTGGGAAATGCCAATCTCATCAGCCACTTCCATCTGAGTACGTCCATCAAAGAATCTCATGTTTAAAATCATTCTTTCCCTATCGCCTAGTTTGGCCATAGCCTCACGGATGGAGATTCCTTCCAGCCAGGTGACATCTTCATTCTTCTCGTCACTTATCTGATCCATGACGAAAATCGGGTCTCCACCATCATGGTATATTGGCTCAAACAGTGAAACTGGTTCTTGTATAGCATCAAGGGCATATACTATATCTTCCCGAGGGATCTTAAGCACATCGGCGATCTGGCCGATGGTGGGCTCCCTGGAGTGCTTGGCCACCAATGAATCCCGCACTTGTAGAGCTTTGTAGGCTATGTCCCGTAAGGATCGAGAAACCCGAATAGGATTGTTGTCCCTTAAGTAACGTCGAATCTCTCCGATGATCATTGGGACGGCATATGTGGAGAATTTGACATTTTGACCTAGGTCGAAATTATCAATAGCCTTCATGAGACCTATACAGCCCACTTGAAACAGATCATCTACCGGTTCGCCTCTGTTGCTGAACCTTTGAATAACGCTCAACACCAATCGGAGGTTACCCTGGATTAACTGTTTGCGAGCTGAGATGTCGCCGTCCTGCATTGCCTTAAGAAGCTCTCGCATTTTATCGTTAGAAAGCACTGGGAGTTTCGATGTATTGACACCGCAAATTTCAACTTTGTTCAAACCATTCTCCCCCCTATGCAGTCAGCCGTCTGTATCTGTCAGTATTGCCATGTATATTGGCCTTTATTCTAGATGAGTCTAGTTATCATGTATTATAGTCGGCCTTTTATAGAAGGAACTAACAAATCAGGTTAGTAGTATCTAGAGGAGGCGAATCATGGGGGGTGGTCTCTGTGGGATTTGATTATGTCATTTATGTAGATATTCTGCTTCTTCTCATAGCAGCCAATTTCTGCTGCGATTATCTTCTTCTGTGGGCCACCGCCGCTGTGACCTTGGCTAAAACAACTTGGCGGCGGATATTTTTGGGGGCTATTGTAGGGACAGTGCATTTTCTCTTGCTTTACCTAGCTAGTCTCCACGTCCTACCTTACTACGGAATACTGCGTTTCATTCCCACCTTGCTTGGGATCACTTTGGCCATGCTCCTAATCGCCTTCTATCCGGTGGAGCTTCGGCAGCTGGGTAACTTACTGCTTCATTTTCTTGTCATCGGATGCAGCTCTGGCGGCGCAGGCCTAGCTACTGCCTATATGTTGGGGACTCCCATGGAGCCAAACACCCTGGCAGGACTCTTGGTTGCCATCACGACAATCCTGGTCATTGCTGAGCTAGGATGGGGAGTAGTTCAGCACAGATTGCTAAGACAGGTCTACCGGTTGCCCCTTCACATTCATTTCGACTCTAGCCATCTCCGGGTTATTGGCCTAATAGATACAGGCAACCACCTCACCGACCCGTTGACCGGGGTACCGGTGATTGTCTTAGAGCAAAGGATGTTGGCTAATCTCTTGCCTCGGGATTTGGCCCACAGTATTCCAGAGCTAGCCAATGGAGACATGGAGGCTCTGCAGCGGCTTGTGGAGTCATCGAAATGGTCTAGCCGGTTTCGGGTGATTCCCTACTCTTCTCTAGGCGAGAAGAATGGACTCTTGATTGGCTTTAGACCAGATGCCATAGCTTTGGAGCTCTCTGGGCACTGTGTCCCCACAAAGGATGCTATCATCGCCCTCTGCAATCACCAACTAGACCCGGCAGGAGAGTACCGAGCCTTAGTGCCGGCTATAGCGCTCCAGGGCCCATTGAATACCTATGTACCGCCGGTGCCTACTCCAACAGCCTTAGGAGGAGAACAGCAGTGAACAATCGATGGCTCCCCATCAGTCTGAACTTACGCATCAGGGCGTTGCGAGTTTGTCAAAGGTTAGGTCTTAGGCCCCGAGAAGTTTACTACATCGGTAGCAATGAGGTGCTACCACCACCCCTAGAGGCTGAAGAGGAAAGCAAACTTCTTAGAAAGTTAGAGGACGGAGATTCTGGGGTTAAGGGAATTCTCATCGAACGTAACCTTCGTCTTGTCGTATACATAGCTAGAAAGTTCGAAAGCTCCGGGGTAGGGATAGAAGACTTGGTCTCCATAGGATCAATCGGCCTCATTAAGGCAGTGAACACCTTTGATCCATCGCGCAACGTGAAACTGGCAACATATGCCTCTAAATGTATTGACAATGAGATCCGTATGTTCTTGCGGCGCAACAACAAGACTAGAGCAGAAGTCTCCCTAGAAGAACCCCTGCATACAGATTACGATGGCAACGAAATTGGTTGGATCGATATCCTAGGTGTGGAAAGTGATGTCACCAAAGGAATCGAAGAAGAAGTCGATCGGGCCCTTTTGATAGGAGCCCTTAAGCGACTCAGTCCCCGGGAAACAAGAATTATGAAACTCCGCTTCGGACTTGAAGATGGAGAAGAGAAAACTCAAAAAGAGGTGGCAGACTGTCTGGGCATATCCCAGTCATACATCTCTCGCCTAGAAAAGCGTATTCTAAAAAAACTGAGGCGGGAGCTTAAGAAACTCGAATAAAGGGCAACACCATCTAGCAGCGGTCGCACATTCCCGCCTACAGGATAGGTAAGGGTAAGGACATGTCTTAAACAAGACAGAAAGCCTATTTCCGGCGCAGAAAGGCCGGTATATCCAAGTCATCGGTGGCAAAGGGTTTGATATCAAACTCGTCTTTGCTTGCTTGGCGACCGACTGGTCCCGGCTTAGAATCAGGCCGCTCATCGAAACCAGTGGCGATAACAGTTACCCTGATTTCATCTTTGAGGGATTCGTCAATCACTGCACCGAAGATGATGTTTGCATCGGTATCGGCAGCAGCTGCAATGAGCTCAGCAGCTTCATTTACCTCAAAAAGGCCCAAAGAGGAGTTGCCCGTGATGTTGAGCAAGATTCCTTTAGCTCCTTCAATCGAAGCCTCCAGGAGAGGACTGGATATAGCCATGTTAGCGGCTTTGGCTGCCCTGTTCTCCCCACTGGCGTAACCGAGTCCCATAAGCGCAGAGCCTGCACTAGTCATGATGGTTCGCACATCAGCAAAATCTAAGTTGATAAGACCAGGGACAGTAATCAGATTAGAGATCCCCCGGACACCATGGAGCAACACATCATCGGCCATGCGAAATGCCTCAATTATGGAGGTCTTCTTCTCCGCCACCTGCAATAATCGATCATTGGGGATAGTTATCAAAGTATCTACTTTGTCCTTGAGGGCAGCAATGCCCTGCTCAGCCTGGTTCATCCGGCGCTTACCCTCAAAAGAGAATGGTTTAGTTACAACCCCCACCGTCAAAGCTGCCACTTCTCCGGCAATCTCAGCTACAATGGGTGCCCCCCCTGTACCCGTGCCGCCCCCCATCCCGGCGGTGATAAAGATCATATCCGCCCCTGCCAAAAGGGCCTTTACTTCATCGCGGCTTTCCTCCGCAGCCTTCTGCCCTATTTCTGGGTTAGAGCCCGCACCTAGACCTCTAGTCAACTTCTCGCCCATCTGGATTTTATGGCTCGCATTGGACAAGAGCAACGCTTGGGCATCGGTATTTAACGCGATGAATTGCACACCCTGCAATTCAGCTTCAATCATGCGGTTAACGGCATTGCTTCCGCCTCCACCGACTCCCACCACTTTTATGTTGGCAAATTGACCAGCCTGCATATCGAATTCGAACATGTCCCTCTCTACCTCCCACAAACCGGAACTTACCGGTGTATCTGTTGCTAAAACCTGAGCCAGTCTCGCACTTTCTGCCACAAACCTTTGAAAGCTCCGGGCTGTCCACTTCTGTCCGCCGTCGTAACCAACCCACGCACTTGATGTTGAACTAGTCCCATGACAGCTGCCGATACCGGGCCCTGCAGACCATCGGGCAGGCCTGGAACATCACTCGGGATTACCACCTCAACGGGCATGTCCAGAATCTTCGCACCAAGGTCAGCAAANCCCGGAATCATAGCTCCACCACCCACCAGCTTTAGGCCGGCAGGCCAGGCAAGNCCAACACCGACTTTAGCGATCTCATCACCGACTAACTGCCAGATCTCCTCTGCTCTAGCCATAAAAACTTGGTTGTATTTCTCCGATGCCGCGACTTCACCCGCTAGCTTTCCCCATGTAGACGACTCTGCCGACCACGGATTGCACCCCAATCCCTGTACTAGACGCTCGGCCTCTTCTAATGAGATACGCAACCCCACGGTCAAGTCACGGGCGAGGTTGTCCGCTCCCACGGGCAGGGTACTCAAATGCTGCAGGCGAGAACTGCGAAACAGAGCAATCTCGGTCAGGCCCGCACCAAAATCAACCAAAACGACTCCCAACTTCCTATGGCTGGGAGCCAGCGCCATGTCGGCCGCGGCGAGGCATTGTACTACAATCTCCTTGACTTCTATCCCGGCTCTGCTCAGACAATCTAGATAACTCTCCAATAACGGCAAAGCCACCGTTACGAATTGGGCATCGAGCTCAAGAGTTCGGGCCACTGCCCCTTCTGGCTCTCCATCAACTTGGCTGCCGTCCAGGGCAAAGGCCCTTACCGATTGATAGACGACAGGTCGACCCGGTGGAACTGCTCGTGACTTGGCCGCACTTAAGGCCCGCTCGATGTCCCCCGCCTGTACACGATGACTTGGTCGCCTAATGTCAACGGCCCCCATGGCAGCAAAAGAGGATGTATGCACTCCCGGTATTCCCATGACCGGCGGGGGCATCTGTATGGCAGCCATCCTTTCTGCCTTGATGACAGCCTCCATGATCGCCGCGGCTACCGATTCCGGATCCATGATTGCGCCTCGATGCATCCCACTATGGGAACCTGTACCAACCCCCATTATGCGGTTTATACCTTGGGAGTCTATTGCAGCAATCACTACAGAAACCTTGGATGTGCCTAGGTCCAAGCCTGCCACTATATGTTCTTCTGCTAAGTAGGCCCCTTCCAACTACTCTCCACCTTTGCTTCCTAATTCCACAATATAGGTAGATTCCCTTTTTGACCGGAAAGTTTTCCCCAGGTTACGGCGACTTTCGAACAACGGGACGTTCCGGGCTCGAGACATCCACTATCACGTATGCCGACGAGCCGAGCGAATGCAAGCGTGGTAAAAAAGCAGCCACCACTTGAAGCTTCTCGGTCATACGGCCGGGGTCCCCTAAGTGAAATTCCACCAGTTCGCGGCTGATTAACCGTAACCCATCCCTCTTTGAGACATTTACTTCGGAAACGGAATCTATTACCCCTGCCGGCAAAGCATCTATTATGCTGGTAGCCAAAATCAGCTCAGCTAGATTCTTTCTACCAACTACCAGTGAGGCTGGATCAGCCCCGGTAATGATCGGCAGGCTAATGCCATTCATGTCTATCCTACCGAGCACTGTGCCATCAACAGCTACCCCCCAAAACTCTGAGCCCAAGGGTACTATGCCAACGGGTACATGCTCCTCCACATCGATATAGACCGTATCAGGCAGGTGGCGCCGGACTATGGCTCGGGAGACTATTGGCTCCTCTTCCAGCCGCCTCATGGCATGGTCAACATCGACCCTAAGAAGGCTTGTCCCCATCTCAATCCCCGCAATACTAGCGAGCTTCTCCACAGGGTAACTAGATCCCTGGGCTTGAATATCTTGAACGGTAAACAAGGGAGAGTGAAAAAAACCATATAAACCTATGACCAAGAGTAAAATAGCTATCGATAAAACCAAGGAATACGTGCCCCGCTCTTTAGGCATAGAATCTACCTTCTCCCACTGCCTTATGGTTTAATTATACCATAGGGCTAAGCTACAAAAGGGACATATCAGCCCCAACCGCACGCATCTTAGCAATCAAGCTATCATAGCCTCTATCTAAGTGCCCGTCATCCTCAATGATGGTAACACCTTGGGCGGCTAGACCTGCCAGGACCAGTGCTGCACCAGCTCGTAGATCAGATACTACAACTTCCGCACTAGTTAGATGCTCCACACCTTGAACCACAGCTGTTCGGTCGGCAACCAAAATATTGGCTCCCATACGCCTTAGCTCACTGACATGCTTGTAGCGATTACTGTAGACAGTCTCCTTCATCACACTAATACCGTCGGCCACTGCCATCATGGCCATTGTCTGAGGCAGTAGATCAGTTGGGAATCCAGGATAGGGCAAAGACTGAAAGTTCACTGCCCGATACCGACCAGTGGATTGCAGACATATCCGGTTACCGTCTATTGCTATTTTGATTCCAATTTCTCTCAACTTGGCGATCAGACTAGCCATATGCTGAGGTATGATAGGCTCAAGTGTTACGCGGCCGCCAGTCATAGCAGCTGCTATTAGGTAAGTGCCCGCCTCTATTCGATCCGGGATGACGGTGTGCTCTGCAGGAGAAAGACCATCTACTCCTTCTATACGAATCACATCGGTACCTGCTCCTCGAATACGGGCACCCATCTGATTCAAGAAATTTTGCACCTCAATAATCTCCGGCTCTCTGGCCACATTTCGAATCTGTGTAGTACCTTTGGCCAGGGTGGCTGCCATCATCAAGTTTTCCGTAGCTCCCACGCTAGGATAGTCCAGCTGAATATCAGCTCCAATAAGCGAGCTGGCTTCGGCATATATGTAGCCGTGTTCTTCCTTGATCTTAGCCCCCAGTTGGGCCAAGCCCTTGATGTGAAAATCAATGGGCCGCTCTCCAATAGCGCAACCTCCCGGCAAAGACACTCGCGCACGGCCCAATCTAGCCAACAAGGGCCCCATCACTTGGATGGAGGCTCGCATCTTGCGCACCACCTCATGGGGCGCCTCTTCCCCTACTTCTTCGCCCACCGACAATCGCAAGGTGTGATCGGTAAAACTGACACCTACCCCCAAAGTCCTAAGCAGCTCTATCATAGTATAAACGTCCTGGATCTTGGGTACATTGTGAATCACCGACTCGCCCGGAGCCATCAAAGCAGCCGCCATGAGCTTAAGAACCGCGTTCTTTGCACCACTGATAGATATGTGGCCCTCAAGTTGTCTGCCACCTTCGATGCGTATCTTCCCCATGTTATCCTCACCTAGCCTTCCCAACGGTCCAAAAAGGCTTCTCCGGCATCTCGGATATCCCCAGCTCCCATAGTCAACACCACATCGCCGTTGACCACGGTTCTTTCCAAGACCTCAGGAATATCGCGCTTATCCGGTACGTACTCAACCTGTGGCGGGCAGCCCCTATCGCGAATTGCCGCTGTCAGCACTTCCCCTGTAATCCCGGGGATGGCCTTTTCTCCTGCCCCATAGACGTCGGTGACAATAAGCTCATCACTACCTTGGAAGCAAGTGGCAAAGTCTTCCAATAGGCGAGCCAGGCGCGTATAGCGATGGGGTTGAAATACTACTATCACTCGCCGGTTTAGATATCGAGCTGCAGCTAGAGTTGCCCTGATCTCTGTAGGATGATGAGCATAGTCATCTATGACCAAGACCCCATGGCTTTCCCCCACCACTTCAAATCGACGATGCACACCGCGAAACTGGCTCAAGGCAATCAAGGCAGCGTCAATCGGCAGCCCCAACTCATCCGCGACCGCCAAAGCAGCCAGCGCATTGGCAATATTGTGTTTGCCAGGCACCTGTAATTCTAGGCACCCGATGGGCTCATGCCCTCGATGGACAACGCTTTCTGAACCATAGGGGTGGAATTGGAGGCCCGTAGCCTGCCAAGCGGCGGCTTGCTCCAACCCATAGCTAACTTGCTTGCATCCTATCTCCTTGGCCAGTTCAGTCAGTCCATGATCATCTGCACAAATCACCACAAGGCCAGAGGGATCTATTTTTTTCATGAACTCCAAAAAAGCAGCCCGAATGGCCTCCAGATCAGCGTAATGGTCTAGATGATCAGCGTCAATATTGGTTACAACAGCTAAACTGGGCGATAACCGCAGGAAGGATCCGTCACTTTCATCGGCCTCCACCACCAAATACGGTCCTTTGCCTAGCTTGCAGTTGCCACCAATATCCATGGTTTCACCCCCCACCACTACGCTAGGATCACACCCCAAGCGCTCCAAAAGTAGAGCAATCATAGATGTGGTGGTAGTTTTTCCATGACTGCCAGCAACGGCAATACCGTACTTATCTTCCATGAGTCTACCTAGCATCTCAGCTCGGGCAATAACTGGAATTCCCTCTTGCCGCGCAAAAACCACCTCACAATTCTCCGGTGGTACTGCAGATGAGAAAACAACGAGGTCAGCCCCAGTGGCGTTTTGTGCTTGGTGTCCAATATGCACGTCAATCCCCAAAGCCGCCAAAGTAGTGGTCTTAAATGAATCGGTGAGATCGGAGCCCGATACACGCCAGCCCATTTCCACCAATAGCCTAGCTATGCCACTCATTCCAATGCCACCGATACCTACAAAGTGCACATGTAAAGGCCCCTGCTTCATGAGTATCCCCATCCACTGATTGCCCTCCTTATCCTTTTCTCTCTTGGGGCAAGGATACTACATGATATGCAAGGGCCAGGGATTGTGCGCCCTCTCCACTAATAGACCAAGTTCACATCGGTGCCGTCAAAGCTTCAATCTGGTCGACAATCGCCCGGGTGGCATCCACTCTACCGAGGCTCCTACTAGCTACCGCCATGCTCTTAAGCTGCCTGGGATTGTCCAGCAAAGATAGAATCAAGTCTCCCAGACTATCTGCGTCAACATCTGCATCTAGCAATACTCTAGCAGCTCCTGCCCGTTCCAGTACCCGTGCATTCTTCTCCTGATGGTTTTCAGCCGCATAGGGAAAGGGAATCAGGATAGCCGGCAACCCTCTCGCAGTTATCTCGGCCAGCGATAGGGCACCGGCCCTACCCACAACCAAGTCAGCGGCGGCCAAGGCCGCTGGCATATCGTAAATGTAAGGAACCATTCGAATACAACCATCTACCGCCATCTCCGGTAGTTGGTTCGAAACACTTACCCCGGTTCTTCCCAGCACTTCCTTGGCCATGTCTTCGTAACTCCTCTTGCCAGTCTGGTGTATTACCTGCAATGAGTCCAACTGATTGAAACGGGGAGCCAGCTCCCTCATGGCTCGGTTAATACTAAGGCCTCCTTGGCTACCACCAAAAACTATGATGGTGCGACGGGCGGGGTCTAGTTGTAGTCGCTCTAGCGCTTCAGCCCTCTTTATCGAGGTGATTTCCCTTCGAATGGGGTTTCCTGTGACGATTACCCGGTTTTGGGGGAAATAGCGGGAAGCCTCCTGGTAACCAAGGGCAATGCACTGAGCAAACCGCCCTAGGATTCGATTCGTTACTCCCGGTAAGGCATTCTGCTCCTGGATCAGCGTAGGCACTTTCCGTAAAGCGGCCGCCAAAAGCAGCGGTCCTGCCACATATCCTCCGGTACCAACGACAATATCTGGCTCAAACTCCCTTATGAGCGCAAAAGATTGCCTAAGACCCCGCAAGGCTACTATACCGGTCTTGATTGACTCTAGGGAAAGCGCTCGGCGAAAATACTGGACGGAGATGAGTTCCAGAGGATATCCCGCCCGAGGGATAATGTCCTTCTCCAGCCCATACTCGGTGCCCACAAAGACAATCTCCACCTGGCAGAACCGCCTTTTCAGCTCCTCGGCTATGGTCAAGCCAGGATAGATATGCCCTCCAGTGCCACCGGCAGCAATAAGTACACGCACAGTCTTCACCCCAATTGCTAATGGTTAGCGAATTCGCTTAGATATGTTGAGCAATATCCCCACACCTGCCAAACTGACCACCAAAGAAGAGCTGCCGAAGCTGATAAAGGGCAAAGTCACACCCGTCACTGGCAAGATTCCACTCACCACGCCAATATTCAGCACAGCCTGCAGAATAATCATGGAGGTAATACCCACAGCCATGAAGCAGCCGAACAAGTCAGGAGCCCGCAAAGCGATACGAAAGCCTCGCCAAGCCAAGAGGAAAAACAAGAGCACCGTAACACTGCTTCCCAAAAAACCCAACTCTTCACTCAAAATGGCGAAGATGAAGTCAGTATGCTGCTCGGGCAGGTAAAAGAACTTCTGGCGGCTGCTACCTAAGCCCAACCCAAAGAGACCACCGGTGCCTATGGCCAAAAGTGATTGGATGATGTTCCACCCCGTATCCATCGGGTCAGCCCAGGGGTCACGGAACGACAAGATCCGCTCCATCCGATAAGGTTCCCGCCAAACCATCACCCCTAGCAAGGGTACAGCCGCCGCACCGACTCCAAATAAGTGCAAAACCCTGGCGCCGCAAGCAAATAGCATGATTAACGCAGTACCAGTAATGGATGCCGCGGTTCCAAAGTCAGGCTCCAGCATGATCAGCGCGAAAAAGACAGCTGTAACCATAAGGGGAGGAACAAGGCCTCGCCAAAAACGCTTCATATCATGGGGGCGGGAGGCTGCATAGGCGGCTATGAAGTTGACAAGGGCCAGCTTGCTCAATTCAGACGGCTGCAAATTAACCAACCCCAGATTGATCCACCGCCTAGAACCACCGATTTCTGCTCCCTGGATCAAAACAACCACCAGGAGTAAATAAGCGAGGGCAACTCCCACATTGGCCAAACGTTGATATATCCTATAGTCTATCTGCATCAGGAACAACATAGCGACAGTACCGACGATTACACCCACCAACTGACGCTTAACATAATGCAGTGGATCTCCGGTCTCAGCCATAGCCATAACAGAGCTAGCGCTGTAGACCATTACAAGCCCCAGGCTCACCAATAACAGTGCAGAGGCGAACAGAAGAAAATCTGGCATGCGGTGATTCTCCCGGGACACACTAACCCCCCCTTATTACCTATAGTCCCATTACTGCGGGAAATCCAGCCAAGCCTAAGACAGCAAAAACAAAAGCCAAAATCCAGAACCTGAACACTATTTTGGTTTCTGGCCAGCCAGCTAGTTCAAAATGATGATGTAGTGGGGCCATGCGAAAGATGCGGCGTCCACCGGTTAGCCGAAAATAGGAAACCTGCAGTATAATAGATAAAGTCTCAATGACAAAGACCCCACCAATAATGACCAAGAAAAGTTCCGTTCTAGTCAAGATCGCCAAGACTCCCAAGGCAGCCCCTAATCCCAAGGAACCCGTGTCACCCATAATCACCTGAGCCGGATGGGCGTTGAACCATGTAAACCCAAGACAAGCTCCGGCAATAGCAGCGGCAAAGGCTGCTAGTTCCCAGTCATTGAGACCGATAGCCATGAGAGCGTACGCTACTGCTGCAATGGCAGTAGTGCCCGCCGCTAATCCATCAAGTCCATCGGTGAAATTCACAGCGTTAGCGGTACCCACTATGGTGGTGGTNGCCAANACCACGAAAACCCAGGGTGACAACCCTAAGGCTTTGCCAGTAAAAGGTATCAAGATAGTTGAGCCTAGTTCTGGCGAACTCAGAGCATAAAGGCTAACGGCTATCCCCAAAATGATTTGACCCACGAGCTTATAGCGGGCCCGCAGGCCCAGGGATCGTTTGGCGACAACGATGATAAAGTCATCTATCAATCCAATCAAGGCAAAGCCTAGCATAGCCAGAAGACCATAGAGCACCTTGACATGCCCTCTTGTAAAAACTAGAGTACTCACTGTAGTGGCAGCCACTATCAAGATGCCGCCCATTGTCGGTATTCCGGCTTTTCTCAGGTGAGTTTTCGGTCCATCTTGCCTGATACTCTGTCCGAATTTGAGCCTACGCAAAAACTCGATAAGTGGCGGCCCCACCAATAGTGCAATGAAGAAGGCCAGCAAAGCGGCATAGAATACTGTNACTGACAATCTCCTTCCCCCCTACCATATACGCTGCTACATCGTGTCCAGTGCCCGAACAACATGCTCCAGAGCCAGTCCCCTGGAGGCTTTAACCAGGACCACATCTCCCGGTTTGGCCAGCTGCAGAGCCATTCGGCTGGCCACCTCTCGATCCTTGCATTCCACCACCAGCGCCGGATCCATTCCCTCATCTCGGGCACCTTCTGCGATATCTTTGGCCATAGGACCAACGGTAATCAGATAGACTGGGTTGTAAGTAGCCGCTTTTCGACCAATCTCATAGTGGGCAGATTCCGATAAAGGCCCAAGCTCTAGCATGTCACCTAACACAAGAACTAAGGGGCGACCGGCTGCAATCTCATGGGCCGTCTGTAAAGCAGCGACCATNGAGGTGGGATTAGCATTATAGGCATCATTGATGACTAAGCCATTTTCTAACCAAGGAATGAGTTCCATACGCATGTCAGANAGCTTAACGCCAGCCAACCCTACTTGAATATCATCAAGGCTAGCCCCCACACCCAAGGCGGCAGCTGCCGCAGCCAAGGCGTTGCTGACCTGGTAAATTCCAGGAACAGGTAACTCTATAGCTGCGGATCTCCCACCCCAATGGAGTCTGAAAGAAATCCCTTCTGCCCCCCGAGTGACAACATCGGTAGCGGCTAGGTATGCCGTCTCACTTCCGCATTCATTCCAGCTTGGTTTGCTCTGCCAGCCATAGAAAATCACTTCCTTGTCAAAGCAGGCCTCAGCCATATCCCTTACCAAAGGATCATCAGCATTGAGTACGGCTAAGCTACCAGGTGCCATAGTCTCCACTAGCTCTCGCTTGGCAGTCTGAATAGCGCTTTGGCTTCCCAAAAGCTCCATGTGTACCGCCCCAACATTGGTGATCACGCCTACACTCGGTTGGGCAATCTTTGCCAGAGTTCTAATCTGTCCTAGTCCCCGCATGCCCATCTCCACCACCATTGTACGGTGATGGGAGTTAAGCTTTAGGAGAGTCAAAGGCAAACCGATCTCATTGTTGAAATTAGCCCAGGATTTGAGTACCGGCCCCCGATTTGAGCATATGGCCGCGATCATATCCTTCGTTGTGGTCTTGCCTGTACTGCCAGTAACTGCAATGACGGGCAGAGTAAACATATTACGGTAGCTTCCAGCCATAGCCTGCAAAGCAGAGAGTGTATCCTCTACCGCAATCACCGCCTGCTTGGGACTAGGTGACGCCTCATGCTTCAAAGCTTCACATATGCCCTGGGCCTTATCTTCCTCCAAGAGCAGAGCGGCGGCACCTTGAGCTGCCGCCTTGATGGCAAAATCATGGCCATCGAACCGCTCTCCTTTCAGTGCGACGAAAAGATCTCCCGGCTGAATATTGCGGCTATCGGTCGAGACTCCACTGACTAACAGCTCTCCGACGTTGCTCAAGAGCCTGCCTCGAGTCCATAGGGTTATAGTCGATAAAGGCATTGGTTTCATCTGCAACCCAGGCGTTCCTCTAGGGCCCTGGAAGCCTCCTCCCTATCGTCAAAATGTATGATCTGATCGGCTAGAATCTGATAGGTCTCATGGCCCTTGCCGGCGATTAATACGGTATCGCCGGTCCTAGCCAGCTCCACCGCGCGGTTTATGGCCTGCCGTCGATCGATAATCATCTGGTAGGGTTTATGATCGATGGTCCGTTTTACGCCCTCAACAATTTCCCTACATATAGCATCAGGATCTTCACTCCGAGGATTATCGGAAGTTACGATCACAATATCAGCTAGCCTACCGGCGATCTCGCCCATCAAAGGGCGCTTAGTCTTGTCCCTGTCGCCGCCACATCCGAAAACTACTATGCTTCGTCCTTCACTAATGCCCCGTATGGTGTTAATAGCATTTTCTAAGCCATCGGGGGTGTGAGCATAGTCTACAAGTACGGCAAAATCCTGACCTCTTCTAACTGCCTCCAAACGGCCTGGCACAGACGGGGCTTGGGACAGACCTTTCACAGCCTCATCCATCTCTACGCCAGCTATTGCACAGGCAGCAAGGGCAGCTAGGGAGTTGTATACATTGAAGTGTCCGGTTATGGGCATTTCCACTGCGTGGCAGCCATAGTCAGAAATCAACGTGTATCGCAATCCACCAGGACAGACCTCTATGTTGTCCGCTCGAAAGTCGGCATCGCTTCCGGTGCCATAGGTGGCAATAGGCACTGATACTCGGCGAGCTATATAGCTTGCCTGCCGGTCATCTAAATTCAAGATTGCAGCCTTTCCTTCTTTAGTGGATTCTACCCCCAAGGCAGCAAAAAACTGTGTCTTGGTCTCCAAGTATTCTTCCATACTAGAGTGAAAATCTAGATGATCCTGGCTAAGATTGGTATAAATCGCGATATCGAATTCTGTGGCGGCAATGCGATTGAGTCCCACTGCATGGGATGATACCTCCATGACTGCATAATCGCAACCATTATCTACCATCTTGCGAAACAGACGCTGCAAGTCCAAAGATTCGGGAGTCGTTCGCTCCGCCGGCAACACAGAGTCTCCGATGTGAATCCCGATGCCTCCGATAAGCCCCACCTTATGACCGGCAGCTGTCAAGATAGACTTGACTAGATAGGTAGTTGTTGTTTTCCCATTGGTACCGGTAACACCGATAAGCCGCAGCTCCTGAGAAGGATAATCGTAGAAATGNGCACTAATAAAGGGCAGAGCCTTCCGAGTATCCGGTGTGGAGATTACCGGAACAACCAGAGGGGGAAGCTCCGCAACTCTATCACTTTCCACCACCAACCCGACTGCACCCTTAAGCAAAGCATCCCGAATAAAGGAATGGCCATCGTGACGATATCCCTTGATACACACAAAAAGATCCCCCGGACCAACCCGTCGGGAGTCATAGCTAATGCCCTGAATCTCAATATCGGGATCACCCAGCAAGAAAGCCTGTGGTAGGGCCTTTGCCAACTCCTCGATTCTCACATTCCACCATCTCCTACATATCTGCCAGACTTCTCTGTTCTGTGTAGTTTTTCCCAAAANCAGTTCTTTTATGGNAAACTGCTGGCTGCTCGTTATGATACGGGTGATTCGAAATACACCCTGATAACAGACTCTGCAGCAACCTTTGCCCCGGGTGCCGGATCTTGTCTGGTGGCAATTCCGGATCCGTAGATCTGCAGCCGCAAACCGGCATAGGCAAGCTTGGAAGCAACCTCCCGCATGCTGAGTCCAACTACACTGGGAACGGTTATGCTTTCATCACCAGGTGTATATACTACTTCATCATGGGACATCAACTGTATTATTGTTCCTAATGGCACCTTAGTTCCGGGAGCAGGTACCTGTTCAAATATTATGCTTCCATCGCCATGGAACTGATACTTAAGCCCAGACTTGTGCAAAATGGATTCTGCTTCATCCCGTGGATAATTCAGTACATTGGGGATGACTACATCCTGGATCTGAAATAGACTGGCAGAGGACTTAGGCTCTTGCTCTCGGCGACGGGGCACTCCCATAGTTTGTAAGGCGTCTTCCACAACTGCACTAAAGACCGGTGCTGCAATAACTCCACCATAGGTCTGCCCCTTGGGATGATACAAGACTACTACAGCAGCAATGCGGGGATCATCAACAGGGGCAAACCCGGCAAAAGATGATATCCTGCGATCGGTATAACGTCCACCTTCCGGAACTTGGGCAGTCCCAGTCTTTCCAGCCACCCGATAGCCCGGGATCTCTGCCCGGCTGCCCGAGCCATTAACCACNACAGACCTCAGGATTTGGGAGAACACTCTCGCTGTCTCCTCTTTGATCACACGGGTCTCTGTACCTACGAATTCCTCGATAATCCGGCCATTTCCATCACGGATCTCCTTCATGAAATGAGGAGTGACCCGCACACCGTTATTGGCAATAGTCGCCGTCGCACTTAGCAACTGCAAAGGGGTAATACCAATACCTTGACCAAAACCAACGTTCGCCCACCGGGCCACTTCGCCCCATTGAACCTTACCGGGCACAGGCACCAGGCCCTTGGCCTCTCCAGGAAAATCTATTCCTGTCGGTTCACCAAATCCGTAGTTTCGAATGTATTTATAGAAACGTTCACCGCCTAACCCTTGAGCACCGAGTTCTGCAAAAACTGGGTTACACGAATTCTCCACAGCTTCAAGAAAGCTCTGTGAACCGTGCCCCCCGGCTCGCCAGCAGTTGATAGTAACTCCACCAATCTTGATGTAGCCAGGATCATAGAAGCGGGTAGAAGGACTCACCACCCCTTCATCCAGGGCAGCGCTCGCAGTAACAATCTTAAAAGTGGAGCCTGGTTCGTATATGTCGGCCACTGCGATATTACGCCGATGCTGAGCAGGGTATGCTTGGTAATCATTCGGATCATATGATGGGCAAATGGCCAAAGCCAGGATGCCACCGGTCTTAGGATCCATGGCCATAAATACGCCCTTCTCAGAACCGGTCTCCTCTACTGCACGGGCCAGCTCTCTTTCAGCAGCGTACTGAATGACATGATCAAGGGTCAAGATCAGATTGGCGCCATCCTCCGGCGGGATAAACCGTCGCACACCTGCTGGAATTTGGCGACCGGTAGCATCTGTTTCCGCTACGACTCTTCCTGGTGTTCCCCGTAAATACTCATCATAGAAGAACTCCAGACCCTCCAACCCTTGGTTGTCAATACCAGCTATGCCCAATACCTGGGCGGCTAGTTTACCATGGGGATAATATCTTTGGGGGCGCTCCACTAGGCCAATACCTGGCAGGTTTAGTGCTCTCACGGCGCGAGCTGTTTGAGTATCAAGTTTGCGAGCTAACCAGACAGTTGATTGCTTCTTAACGAGCTTCTCCTCCAACGAAGCAGCTGTCTCCTCCAGTATTGGCGCCAGAGCCTCTGCTGTTGCCCTGGGGTCTCTCACCTCTGCAGGGACAGCATATACAGCCTCCGCACTGACACTGATGGCCAGCTTCTGTAAATTGCGGTCATAAACAACGCCCCGTTTTGCATCAACTGGCACGGGGCGCATCCTTTGACTGAGAGCCTTTTCCTGATACCAGTTATTCTGGATGATCTGTAGGTAAGCCAAGCGGACGAGCAGTACGGCTATGCAGAACATAACGCCGAGGAAAACTAAGGCGATGCGCTTCCGCACCTCCATTGCCGTCAATTTGGCCAATGACTACCCCTCCAACCCCATAGACAAACTAGGCCACCAAACCTCAGGCTGCTAGCCGAAGGGGTGGCCCCAGTCCTATCATAACAGATATCCTACCGTTTAAGAAGCCCAGCTTCAGCGGTACCGAGTGCAGGAATCCGCGCTCCCACCCAATGGGCCAGGGCAACCCACAAGCTCTTGCTTTTCTTACTCGATGCTATACGGGAACCAAGCTCCGCTGTCGCCAATTGAGTATCGGGTGAAGGGTCCCAATCCATTGCCAATACCTGAACTGCCTGGGGATCAACCATACCTAGGCGTTCACGGGCCACTGCCTCGATATTTGCCAGAGACTGAAGCTGTTCCACCTTAAGCTGTAGCTGTTGGCCTTCCCTACGAACCTCTTCGAGTTCGGTTTCCAGAGATTGCAGCTCGTACTCCAGCTCAATCGCCCTGATCTTCTGCCCTATACCTAATGCTGTCAGTCCCACCACAATCAAGCTAGCAAGAACCAGAAGAAGCATCGGATGAAGGCGCAATCGACGATGCCTTTTGACAGGCTGTTTTGGTGGAGCCGGTGTTTCCCAGCTCTCCTCATAACTCACTTGACGTTTCGCTGCCAGTACCATCAATATTCATCCCCTTCATCCCGTAGAACCTTCTGTGCCACTCTCAGTTTGGCACTGCGGGCTCGAGGGTTTTGGGCAATCTCTGCAGGCTTCGGCACTATTGGCCTGCGGGTAAGTAGCTTGACCTTGGGGCGTATACCACAGACACACACCGGCAGATCCGATGGACACTGACATCCTGCAGCGAATCTGGTGAATGTCTGCTTGACAATTCTATCTTCCAGAGAGTGGAAACTGATGACTGCAATCCTACCCCGGGGTCTGAGCAGCTCAACTGCATCATCAAGTGCCCACTCCAAATACTCCAGTTCTCGATTTACTGCGATCCGCAGTGCTTGGAAAGTTCGCCGGGCAGGATGGGGTCCACCTCTGCGGGCACCAGCAGGTATCGCCGCCTTAATAATTGCTACCAACTCACCGGTAGTTGAAATCGGATTGACTTCCCTCTCTGCTACTATAAAACTGGCGATGCGTTTCGCCCAACGCTCTTCACCGTATGAAAAGATAATATCCGCCAGCTCTTCCTCGGACAAAGTCGAGACCAAATCCCTGGCAGTTGTGGTAAGAGTCTGGTCCATACGCATATCTAAGGGGGCATCGTGGCGATAGCTAAAGCCCCTTTCTATCTCATCCAATTGATAAGACGATACGCCCAGATCAAAGATAATACCGTCGATAGGCACTAGGTTGCGCTCAGTTAGAACTTCTCGAAGATGGACAAAGTTCGAATGAATAAAGGTAACCCTATGAGCTTCATCCTGTAAGCCATCTCTAGCAGCAGCGATGGCAGTAGCATCTTGATCAATAGCAACTAACTTAGCCTCTGGGCCGACAGCCTCAAGCAACAGGCGTGCATGTCCTCCGCCACCAACTGTGGCATCCACATAGAGCCCACCTTGCCGCCAGCTCAACATAGTGATTGCTTCCTTTGCCAAAACCGGTACGTGCTCAAACTCCAAAGACATCNTCACCAGACTCTCTCAAAAATCAAATTCCCAGGTCTACTATTTTCTCTGCGATCTCTTCNTAGGAAGCACTAGCCTCTTCAACGTAGACTGTCCAGGATTCACTGGCCCAGATTTCAACTCTATTGGAGACACCGATAACCACCACGTCTTTGTCAAGCTGAGCATATTCCCGCAGGTTGCCAGGCAAGTTGATCCTGCCCTGCTTATCGAGTTCGCACTCTGTCGCCCCAGAGAAGAGAAAACGCACAAACCTTCGAGCATCACCCTGAGTAAGGGGTAGGGACTTCAGCTTCTCCTCCAATATGGCCCATTCTATAAGGGGATATACGAATAGACAGTGATCTAGGCCTCGAGTAACAACAAATCGCTCTCCAAGCTGCTCCCTAAATTTGGCTGGGATAATGAGACGACCTTTAGAATCTAGGGTATGTTGCCATTCTCCCATGAACACGGTCGTTTCACCTACCCCCACTTTTTGGGGAGACCCTCCCCACTTCCCCCCACTTTCCACCACTCTGTTTCCACTATTCGGCTCATCCAGGGCAAAGTCCTTCCCTCGATAGCAAAAATCGGCCTCAAACTGGCTAGTCCTAAAGGCCGAGGTCTAAAATACCCAAAAAATAAAAAAGCGGTGATTTAATAATCATCGCTACAGAGCTAGCACGGACGATCGTGCCATTAGTTTATCAAGGTTTTGCTTAGTGCTACCCCCTCAGAGACTAACTGCGGACAGCTCTAAGAAGATCCCGATAGGTATCAAGATCCATGCCGATATCCGCCCGTTTCGTATCTATATCGGAACCGTTTTCTCGGGCGCAATCTACACAACGCCTCGTCTTTGGTAAGGCATCCAGTCTCTCCGGCGGGATAGGCTTTCCACATAGCTCACAAAGTCTTTCCATCGCTCTTAAGCTCCCTTCCATGGATCGTCTTCTGTGTTGTATGTAACGACCCTTATAGGCCACTGTTGCTTTGTCGCCTCCTTCTCGATACATCCTGCCAATCGCAAGCTAAAAATGGCCTCGGTACCAAAGTGCCCAGCGTCAATGAGCCCTAAGGATGTATCTGCCACCTCTACAGCGGTGTGGTACTTCACATCACCGGTGATCAGCACATCAGCACCTCGCTGCAAAGCCACCGGCCAAAGGTGTGAGCCACTGCCACAACTGACAGCTACCCTTCGCACAGGCTTATCTTCAGGTCCTACAAACCTAACTATCTCAATACCCAGCTTCTCACCGACTCGGGCGGCAAAACGACTTAGATTGTCTGGCGAAGCGAGCCGACCAATTCTCCCATACCCGGCCTCCATCCCTTCAGCAGCCAAGGCGCTCGGTTCAAGGATTTCTATGTCCACCAGGTCCAGGGCTTCAGCGAGCCAGTGATTCAAGCCTCCCGCGGCCTGATCTGCGTTGGTGTGGGCTATGTACAATGAAATGTGGTGGGTCAAAAGCTTGCCTATGATGCGGCCTGGTAGAGTCTTTGAGATAATGCTCTTCAGTGGCGTGAAAATCAGAGGATGATGGGCAATTATCAGATCCACCCCTACCTCCGCGGCGTAGTCTACCGCCGCTTCAGTGACAGTGAGGCAGGTCATAACAGTTCGGCATGTTACACACTCAGCACCGATCTGGAGCCCCACATTATCCCATTCCTCAGCAAGATCCACCGGAAATATCTCTTCAATATATGATATGATATCTGCTACTGAAACCACTAAGCACACCATCTCTCTGTAGCCCAGGCACTAGCCTGCTGGTAATAGGTCTTCACCGGTGACACTGAACCTGCCATGCTCTATACCTACTCGTAGAAGCCTAGGCGCTCTTCTTCTGCGCCTGTGCTAACTTTCTCTACATAGCACCAATTTCCTCCTTACCAAGCAAAATACCGATCCTGCGAGGATCGGTATTAGCCTACATTGTATCTAGCATTGCATCTGGATATCGTGAAACAAAGCTAACAGCACCACTGGAACCAATTCATCGCTTGCTTAGAGCTTGATCTCAAAGTCGAAGCGCAAATCTCCCTCCACCGAGGATGAACGGGGCTGCTTCAAGGCTTCTAGCCTCACTACCCATCTACCGTTTTCACTATACTGGTCGACATAAATATCCCGGATTCCAGCTTTGTAGCCGCTCTTTAGTGCCACCAACTGATGCTCACCGGCTGTCAGATCAATCCGTTGGGGAAGCTCGCCCACATAGGAACCATCTACGTAAAGGGTGACACCATACAAGTTGGCATCAACATCTATACGGACAGTTCTCGGTCTTTCCGGCAATATCTGAAGGGTAACCATATCCATAGCCCAGTCTTCACCAGAAAGCGCCAAACGCCGACGCAAGCGGGATAGAAGTCTATCAACACCTCTTTCCCGAAGCAATTCTGGGTAATCTATCGGGCCATTGCGGGTCGCAACAATCACGAGTGTCTCTTCTCCAGTAGGACGGGCCGCATAGATGTCATAGCCATCAGGCACCCGGTAAACTCGATTTCTCCTTGCATAGTCATTAGTCTGATTATGGTTGGGAAATAGCTTCGTAACAGTACCACTGGCATCTACATCAAATATAGTAATGAAGGAGTTCTCGCTAACCTCAAAATAAAGCTGTACCCTTTCCCCCACCCGATAGGCGGATTCGCCACCTCTGTCCGCCCACATGCGCACTTCAAAACTCTCTTTGGGGTTGATTATCAACGACTTTGTCTGAGGTTCTGCACTCACGCCTGCCGTCACAAGAATCAGTAGAGAGAGTGTCAAAAGCAGACCTAGTGACCGTTTCACCATACCACCTCCAAGTAGTAAAAGCCACATCATACTGTTATTATATCCTACCCTTGCTATATTTGCCAGGATCTCACAGGCGAGATTCGTGATGATTTAGCCCTGCTACCCCTCACCTATTACCCTGGTAAAGGCAGCCATCGCGGTTTGACTTTCGAACTATTACAGGTTACAGTTAAGACATAGTTACCAGTACTGTAACTGGGATGTTTTTGTTTAGTGTCGAGAGGTAAGGGAGGCTTGAACAATTGAAGGAAGTATACCAAACAACTATTGAGTCACTTGCCGGTGTTCTGCCCATTGTCCTTTTTCTTCTGGCTTTCAACAGGTTCATCCTACGGTCTCCACTGGAGAATCCCAAGGAGAATATCACCGGCATAGTCTTGGCAGTCGTTGGACTCGTGCTATTTTCCAACGGTTTGAGGATGGGGCTACTCCCTTTAGGAGAGACTGTCGGGCTGAATCTGCCTAAGGAATCCCCCCTTTGGCTTGTTCTAGTTTTTAGTTTCATCCTGGGTTTTGGAGTCACAATGGCAGAACCATCAATGCAATCCCTAGCCGGGCAGGTGGAGCAGCTGACGGCTGGAGTTCTTAAGAAACCGGTGGTAATGACCACGGTAGCGATGGGAATCGGGGCCGGAACTACTTTGGGGGTACTAAAGATCATTTTGCAGATACCCAACTATAAAATCATGCTGCCAGCTTTGGGGTTTCTAGCCTTCCTGGCTTGGCGAGCACCATTGGCCATTACCGGAGTAGCCTTTGACGCCTCAGGGGTCACAACCGGTCCGGTAACAGTACCGCTTGTCGTTGCGCTGGGAGTTGGCATAGCCACAGCTCTCGGTGGCCGAGACCCGTTGATCGACGGATTTGGTATTATCGCTCTGTGTCTTGTTTGTCCCACAGCCTTTATGCTCTTGTTGGGTATTTTATATAAACTTTAGGGGTGACACTATGAGTTATCATGCGATATTTGCTGTCCTTCCCCGTGGTACAGCCGATTCTGTCATGGAAGCAGCCAAGAAAGCCGGCGCCAAAGGGGGCACCATTTTCTTAGCCCGGGGTACTGGAGCCAAAGAAGCCAAGACGTTTTTCGGTCTTACAGTAGAAGAGGCTAAGGAGATTCTATTTGTTCTCACTGAAGAGCATGACACTGATCAAATTCTGCAGACGATCATAGATGCAGCGCATCTCGAAAAACCCGGTTCAGGTATTGCCTTCGTTCTAGATACTCGCAAGACGGTGGGACTAGTATCCCGTCAGGGAACTGTCGACTCCGTTGAATAGAGCAAGGCACAATCCAATAACATATTTAAGAAGGCAATTACTACTTTGAACCAAGCTTAAGGGGCTGACTATCTAGTCAGCCCCTCTCTCGCATCTGGCCCTACAACCCTATTTTAGAGCCTCAAGTCTATGTTTTCCCAATTCCATGGGAGACGAAGCATCAGCTGAATAAGGCTTTAGCCTGACAGTAAAGCTAAACTCATGGGGTTGCAGTTCATATTGGGGAAGTACCTTAGGACCACAGCTGCCACTACCCAAACCATTCTGGCGATAGTCGAGATTGAGATGGATCTCATCCCGCCACATCAGCTCATCTGTATGCCTGGCCTTTTCCAAATCATCAGTGGAAAAGCGATGGGCGCTGAAGTTAAGTGGTATATCTGCCGATGCAAACAGACCAAGCCCCCGAAAATCGGTCAACGCTACCCAGTGGACGTCAGTCCGATTACCGTTCTCTTGGGGATATACATAAGGAACATAAAGGTCATCGACGTGACACTGATACACGCCAAAACCGTTGGCCAGCTTGCTATCGGCATAGCTTTCACCTGGCCCGCGTCCGTACCATACGACCTGGTGGAAATCCTTGGGTAATACCATCTGCAGGCCGATCCGAGGCAAGACAGGAAGCTCCCCTTGTGGTATGCCACTGACTTCAATAGTGATATTGCCATCTCCATAAACGGTATAGGTGTATGTGCAGCTAAAGCCATGGTCAAGTATAGGAGGAGCAATCCGTACCTTAACGTTAATCTGAACCGCCCGTTCCCCCTCTTCGAGGGTAACAGCATCAATGCGGTGCTGCAAGCTATCCAACCCGGCTTGACGCCACTCTCTTACGTAAACAACGTCATTATCAATGGGAGCCCGCCAAAAATGCAGCCTGGGCCCTCTCGAGAGCATAGGGATGCCTGCATAGGACCAGGAGGCTATGCTGCCGTAAATTTTGTCAAATATAAGCTCGAAATCATGTCCCCGCACTTCTATGATGGAGTCATTGCAGTTAACCGTCAGAGTTGGCATAGAATCTATGGACAACACGGGATACTCTTCCTCTACAGCTGCTGGTAGCTTGAACTGAGCCCAAGCAACTTCATAGCCTGCATCAGCCCAACTTTGATCCAAAGCTAGAGTAAAACGCAGATTTAGCCATCCCTCGGTACCCAGCCCCAGCGTTTTCAAGTTGCCATAGGGAATCTTGATAACGGCATCTTCTCCCGGTGCAACAGTGGGCATGGGTAGAGATCCAGATTGAAATAGTTTGCCATCAGCTGTCACATTCCATGATAGATGCAGGTGATCTAGAAAGATAAAGTCATATCGATTGGTAATCTTAACCTCGCCCTGGGCAAGATTCAAAGGCTCCACCAACACTGGCTCCAATACTTTTTTGTACTCTATCAACCCCGGCGACGGTTGCCGATCAGGCATGACAAGACCGTTAATGTTGAAATTGGCATCATTAGGCTCATCGCCGTAATCACCACCGTAGGCAAACCGCTGGGTACCCCGTTCCGTTGTTTGTAGCAATCCTTGGTCTATCCAATCCCAGACAAAGCCACCCTGTAAGCGGGGATACTTGTAGAAAGTCTCCCAGTATTCCTTGAGCCCTCCAGGACCATTGCCCATGGCGTGGGCATACTCGCACAAGATGACCGGCTTAGTGTAGTTGGCTTCTTCTGCTAAAGCGATGATTCCATCCACTGATGTGTACATGGGCCCTACTATGTCCACAACTTCCTGGGTTCTATCACCCTCGTAGTGAAGAGGTCGCGTTGGGTCAGCCTTACGAGTCCAAGCAGCCATGACCTTGTGGTTACGGCCAAATCCCGATTCATTGCCCAAAGACCANACGATAATCGAGGGATGATTCTTATGTCGCTCCACCATTCTCACCATGCGGTCCAGATAGGCCGTCTCCCACTGGGGATCATCACTCAATCGGTTAATATCCCCCACTGCGCCGAAACCATGGCATTCTAGATCTGTCTCATCGAGAACATACAAGCCATAGTGGTCACAAAGCTCGTACCAGCGCGGGTCGTTGGTGTAATGGGAGGTACGTACAGCGTTTATGTTGTGCCGCTTCATAAGTAGAATATCCTGAATCATAGAGTCTATCGATACGGCTCTTCCTAGAGTGGGGTGGATTTCGTGGCGATTGACCCCCTTGATCATTATGGGCACACCATTGACCAATAAGTTGCCGTTCTTTATTTCTGCCTGGCGGAAACCTACTTTACAGGATTGGATCTCCAACACTTGACCTTCGGCATCCATGAGCCTGACCAAAAGTGTATATAGATTGGGTGTTTCCGCAGTCCATTTTTGAGGATTTGAGATAGGAACACGAAATGATGTTTTCAGCTCGCTTCCGGCATCTATCACCACATCCTGACTTTGCGGCTCAAAGACAAGACGATTACTGCCATCAACCAATAATATCTCTAGTTTGTGCTGACCAATTCCCTGGTCTTTGTAATTCCGCAGTAGGGCAACTACGTCCAGCACGGCATCCTTATACTCATCGTCAAGGTTCGTCCGTACAGCCAGATCGAATACATGTACATCTGGAGTTGCGTAGACATAGACATCCCTAAAGATCCCACTAAGCCACCACATATCTTGGTCTTCCAGATAGCTACCGTCAGACCATTGATAGACCTGGACAGCAATGAGGTTTTGCCCCGTTTTTACGAAATCTGTGACATCAAATTCAGCTGGAAGGCGGCTCCCCTTACTAAAACCTACCATCTTCCCGTTTACCCACACGTAGAAAGCAGAATCGACACCTTCAAAGCAAAGAATGACTCTACGAGACGACCAGTTGGCCGGGACCTCAAAATACCGCCTATAGGAACCGGTAGGATTCTCCGTTGGTACTTTCGGTGGATCAACAGGAAATGGGTAATTAACATTGGTATAGTGAGGGCGTCCATACCCCTGCAACTGCCAGTTGGAGGGAACATAGATCTGATCCCAATTGGCTGCATCGAAGCTTGGTTCCCAGAAACCGACCGGAGCTAGACCTGGATTCTCAGCAAAATGAAACTGCCAGCCACCGTTTAACAAACGAAACCACGGTGACCGGTCCCTCTCTCCGGCCAACGCAGACGATTCATCTTGATAAGGCAACAACACTGCATGGGCAGGCAAACGATTGCGATGGACTATGTGTGGATTCTCCCAATCAAACAAATACCTCATCCTCTCTATGCTGCTACTTAGCTGTCGGCCTAGAATATGGTACCCCCAAGGTCCCCATATTAGCCGAATTCTCCCTGGGCTACCAGTGTTTTTCTTGCTTACATATGCGTATTCCTGCTAGGGTTAAGCATCGTTCTAGATTCGCCAAGGTGGGCTGCCCGTGAGCCGCCCCAGCCTAGAGTTGGGTAAACATACGCAGAAAACGCGGAAAAGGCAGGGTCCTAAGGCCCTGCCATCCCTTACATGCTCAGAACGCCCGCTCTGACCTACTTGGTCGCAAAAGTCGCGTGGGCCGTTACACTGATCTGCTTCTTCTTGGTGGATGTATCGTGGATTCCCATGCTAGATACTTCGGTAGAATGGGGCTGAGTGATTTGAAAGACGCCCTGACGTAAAGTCCGCAACTTGCCGAGAGTCATATCAGTGCCCTTCAACATTTCCAGCGCCCGCTCCTGGGCGTTTTGGGTAGCCTCGGCCACCATGTTTTTCTTGAGGTCATCAAGATTTGAGTAAAAGTACTCCAGTTGCGTTCTATAAATGTTGATATCCCTATCGAGTACCGGAATCACGTTAAGAGCAAGATCATCGATATTATCAACATCCTTAGAGATAACGTATAGTTCTTGCTCCAATCTATAGCCCTCAACGCCACTGCTGCCATAGCGCTCATATACGTTCGGTGGTATAATACTGATCTGCTCTGTTTTCACGCCCCGCCCATTTAGGAAGGCAATCAGTTCCTGAAGCGAGTCATAAAGGCGTCTTCTACCCCCTGCCAAATCTTCTAGACCCGTCATCTCCGTCAAGGTCAGTGACCATTTGACGGTATCAGCCTCGTACTGCTTAGAGGCAATACCAACCACGCTGATAGTCTGCTGCGGCTTACGAGACTCAAAAAAGAAAAGGCCAAACACTAAGCTGGCCAAAACGATGGAAATCCCCAAGATAACGGCTACCTTACCATAATCTTTCACAGCTCCCCCACTCCTCTCTACTGTCCAGTGTTCTTAGATGAGCAGCATCGTTTCTAACAATAGGATATCATACTTAACATGTGCGTGAAATGGAAAACAACTGTAATCCAAAACCTCAGATCAATCCCATTAGCCTTAGCGAGAAATCTCAGTAATGCCGCATCCAGCCTAGATGACAAACCCTTCCGGCAAAAACCGCCTGCAAAATGATTCAGGGCAAGGAGTCATTCCATAAAATAGGAAAAGCCCCGCCGTACGGGGCTTTGCTTGGTGGGCCCTGCAGGGTTCGAACCTGCGGCCAAGGGATTATGAGTCCCCTGCTCTACCGCTGAGCTAAGGGCCCAAGGAATGGCTCCCCGGGTTGGATTCGAACCAACAACCACCCGGTTAACAGCCGGGTGCTCTACCGTTGAGCTACCGAGGAACGCTGATGATGCTATTATAATGCATATCTATCAGATCGTCAACCTCTTCTTGCTAGCAAGAGCCAAAAGGTCCCCATCGAGTGCCTGGGGTCAGCCCAAGGATTAAAGCCCTGGGCTAGCCCCCACTTACTCGAGAAAGTCCTTCAGTTTCTTGCTGCGACTCGGGTGCCTCAACTTGCGTAGTGCCTTAGCTTCGATTTGCCGAATCCGTTCTCTGGTCACACCAAAAACTTGACCCACTTCTTCCAGTGTGCGGGAACGACCGTCATCGAGGCCAAACCTCAACCTTAGAACCATCTCTTCTCGTTCCGTAAGACTGTCGAGTACATCTTCAAGCTGTTCCCTCAACATCATGAAAGATGCAGCTTCGGCCGGAGCCGGTGCGTCCTGATCCTCTATGAAGTCACCGAGGTGACTATCCTCTTCTTCACCTATGGGCGTTTCCAGTGATACCGGTTCTTGGGCTATCTTGAGGATCTCCCGAACTCTTTCTTCGGAAATATCCATCTCCACCGCAATCTCTTCCGGTGTAGGATCTCGCCCCAGTTCTTGTACCAACTGCCTATTGACCCTAATTAACTTGTTGATGGTCTCCACCATGTGAACAGGAATGCGAATAGTCCTTGCTTGATCTGCGATAGCCCGCGTAATGGCTTGCCTAATCCACCATGTTGCGTAGGTACTGAATTTGTACCCTTTGCGATAGTCGAATTTCTCCACAGCCTTGATCAAGCCTAAGTTACCCTCTTGAATAAGATCTAGAAACAGCATACCCCGTCCCACATAGCGCTTAGCGATGCTAACGACTAATCGCAGGTTAGCCTCAGCCAACCGCCGCCTCGCCATTTCATCACCGGCTTCTATGCGTTTGGCTAGCTCCACTTCTTCCTCAGCGGTCAATAGAGGTACCCGCCCGATCTCTTTGAGGTACATCCGAACTGGATCATCGAGTCCTACACTTTCCGGTATGGAATACTCAGTATCATCCTGCCCATCCGTCTTATCCTCGGCCTCATCTTCTTGCTCCTCGTCAGTTCCGGAGATGACGTCAATACCCAAGGTAGAAAATTGCTCATAGATATCATCGATCTGATCCGGAGTTAGATCTACCTCCTGCAAGGCATCCATGATCTCTTTGTAAGTCAAGATACCTTTTTTCTTGCCCTTCTCGATTAGGGTCTTCAAATTCTCTATATTAGCCATTCCGTTATTGCTACTCACCGTGCTCCCCCCCTTCCCATTATCTGGTAAAATACGATACATCCTAAACTCCTTTTGCAGCAGCTATCTCGTAATCTAGTGTAATCGAGGAAACTCCCGATTAATCTCTTCCCTTACTTGGCGATATTTAATCAATAACCCGTCAAGCTCTTCAACTAAATCGCTATCTCCCGATACATGTTCCACTCGGCTGATGCGGTCGTCCAGCCTTCGCAAACCTTCCTTGAGCTGCATCATCTGCAACCGGCGAACATAGTGCATACAGGTCTGGCTCGGTGGCAGACTTGCTTTAGAGGCCAACAAAGCCGTAATCAACTCATGGACACTTATGTCGTCAGCAAAGTCTAAAACAGCGCCACCACTATCCAGTTGCCCTGCCTCCTGGCAAGCGAGCAAGCATTCCATCGTCTTTTTTGCCACCGGGTGGATGAAATCATCGGGACTCAACACACCTTCGATTTGTTCAATTAATCTTCCATCATAGAGCAACATGCGGAGCAAGTTACTCTCTATCATAGACAGCCCGGCCAAACCGCTAACCCGTGCGTCTTTCCCAAGACCTCCGTTGGGCCCTGATCGAACTGGGCGTGATAGCTTGCTATCTTCTCTATTATTGCTCTTGCTAGAGATTCTATGCCTGGACCTGCTTTGAATGCCTGCTTTTTCCTCATGTAGAGCCAACTCCGCAGCCAGCACATCTTCGCTGACCTTCAACCTAGCTGCCGCCCATCGCAGGTACTCACTTTTCTCTACGGGACTATCTATTTCTGCCAATACCGTCACAATCCTGCTGATGGTGGTAACTTTCCCGTCGACTGTGGAAAAATCGCCTCGGCGAATAATCGTATTGAGCTTGAACTCCGTAAGCGCAGCTGCTTCGTTCAGAAGCTCCTTGAAAGCTTCCGGCCCGAAGGAACGGACAAAGGTATCTGGGTCTTCGCCGCTGGGCAACTCCAAAACCCTAACACCCAAACCTTGGTTTTGTAGTATCTCCAATCCCCGCCACGTGGCAGCCTCACCAGCAGCATCCCCATCAAATGCTATCACTGCTTCATCGGTGAAGCGGCGCAACACCCGTGCTTGGGTCTCTGTCAACGCTGTCCCTAGAGCTGCAACTACATTGGCGAATCCTGCCTCATACAGACCAATGACATCCATATATCCCTCAACTACTATGGCAAACCCCCATCTTCTGAAGGCCGTTCTGGCCAAATCAAGCCTATACAGATTATTCCCTTTGTTGAATATCAGTGTCTCAGGCGAGTTAAGGTACTTGGGCTGCGATCCGTCGATAACCCGCCCGCCAAAGGCGATAGGCTGTCCCCTACCATTACATACAGGGAACATGATCCTTCCTCGGAATCGATCATAGCTATGTTTCTCACGACCCTCTATGGCTAATCCAGCTGCCAAACACTCTGCTGCTGCAAATCCTTGTCGCTCCAACTGCCCCAAAAGACCCTGCCACTCCGGCACAGCGTATCCCAAGCCAAAGAGTTTCGCAGTCTCTCCTCTTATGCCCCTTGCAGTAAGATACTTGCGAGCCTGGGCGCCGACCTCACTCATAAGAGCTCTCTGGTAGATCTCTTGGGCCGCCTGGTGGATTGCAATCAGTCTTGCCTGCTTGGAGCGTTGGCGTCTCTCCTGGGGGGTCTCTGCGCCTCGAACTACTGGGATCCCAACCCGCTCTGCCAGTCTCTCCACTGCTTCCACAAAGGGTAGATTCTCAATGGCCATGATAAAATTAATCACGTTGCCGCCAGCGCCACAGCCAAAGCAATAGTAAAACTGCTCTTCCTGATTTACATTAAATGAAGGAGTCTTCTCCTGATGAAACGGACACAGCCCTTTCCAACTCCGGCCAGTTCTACGGAGCTGGACATACTCAGATATGACAGCAACGATATCGTTGCGCTCCCGTATCTCAGCTAGTACTGGCTCTGGAATAAGGCCAGACATGCTCTCACCTGCCTCGTATGCGTTCGCTGTGCCTATGTATTATCCTACTTTAAAACACCCAAGCCCTGGGTAGGAAAAGCCTCTCATACTCAGCTAGAGCATAGCGGTCCGTCATACCGGCTATGTAGTCAGCCACCAAACGATTGGGTTCTTCTTTACGACCGTGGCGCCACTCCTCGGGCAGAGCCCCGGGGTTAGCCAGGTAATATTCGAAAAGTCGCGCTATAAGGCCGTGGATCTTCGCCTTTTCCTGGTCCGCACTGGACGTCAAATATACATAGTCAAAGAGAAAGCCTCGCAGCACATTGGTAGCATGCTCCACTTCCTTGGACATGGAAATCCGCGGCTTGCTATAGCTATTGGCAATCAGGTCTTTCACCATGGTGTCAATCCGCTGGCTTCGACTTGTACCCAGTATACTCTGGCACTCAATCGGCAGATCGCTCTCCTGCAAAATGCCTGCTCGGATGGCATCATCGATATCATGATTTATATATGCCACCCGATCGCAAATTCGTACCACTTGACCTTCTAAAGTGCTGGGAATCTCAGGACCAGTGTGGCACAAGATCCCATCCTTAACCTCATAGCTTAAGTTCAAGCCCATAACATCCCCATGTCGTTCTACGACTTCAACCACACGCAGACTTTGCTCGTTATGGCGAAACCCTCCCTCAAGAACGCTATTTAGAGCTGATTCTCCGGCATGCCCGAAGGGCGTGTGACCCAGATCATGGCCCAAAGCGATTGCTTCACTCAGTTCTTCGTTCAGCCGTAATGCCCTGGCCACTGTCCGGGATATCTGTGCAACTTCCAACGTATGGGTGAGGCGTGTACGATAGTGGTCACCGGTTGGTGATATGAAAACCTGAGTCTTGCCACTGAGTCGACGGAAGGCCTTAGAATGCAGGAGCCGATCTCTGTCCCGTTGGAATACTGTTCGAATCTCGCACTCCGTCTCAGGCTGAGCCCGTCCTCGGCTACCACCACTACCCACCGCATATGGTGATAGATGGTGATCTTCCCAACACTCCTCCCAAACACGAATCTGCACATCTGGCACCCCCCACCATATCGGCTAGGAGTGCTTTCGACGCAGAGGCGAAAATACCTTCCCCCCCCGAACAAAGAGAAGCCCATGGGTGATCATGGGCTTCTCCCGATGTCACTCACTTTGTACCTATCCCAGATTGCTTACCGGGGGCACTTGATCTGAGCCTGAGCTGCAGCCAGACGAGCGATAGGTACTCTATAAGGTGAGCAGCTTACATAGTCCAGTCCAACCTTGTGGAAGAAGACTATGGAGTCTGGATCACCGCCGTGCTCGCCACAGACTCCGAGACCAAGCTCAGCATTAGTGCTGCGGCCTCTCTCGACGCCGACCTCAACCAGCTGTCCAATACCCTTCTGATCGAGGGACTGGAATGGGTCCTTCTCCAGGATTCCCTGGTTCAAGTAGGCCTGGAGGAACTTGCCGGCATCATCTCTGCTATAGCCAAAGCCCATCTGAGTTAGGTCATTGGTTCCGAAGGAGAAGAAGTCTGCCACTTTGGCGATCTCATCAGCCAACAGACATGCTCTCGGTATCTCAATCATGGTGCCAATATGGTACTCAAACTCGACACCGGCCTTCTCCATGACATTCTTGGCAACCTTGAGAGCATTGCTCTTAAGGATCGTTAGCTCTTTAACTGTACCNATCAAGGGGATCATGACTTCAGGTATTACGGTGACGCCTTCCTTGGTCAGCTCNGAAGCAGCCTCGAAAATCGCCTGAACCTGCATGTCATAAATCTCTGGATAAGTGANGCCCAAACGGCAGCCGCGATGGCCGAGCATGGGGTTCATCTCCCGTAGACTCTCAGCCTTCTCCTTGACTACCTCTTTGCCCACACCCATGGCCTCAGCTAGCTTAGCCATATCTTCATCACTATGGGGCAAGAACTCATGCAAAGGTGGATCCAGCAAACGAATGGTTACCGGTAGCCCCTGCATGGCTTTGAAGATGCCAATGAAGTCAGCCTTCTGCATCGGCAGCAACTTCGCCAGTGCTCCCTTGCGAGCATCGGTGCTGTCTGCCAGAATCATCTGCTGAACTACTCTGATGCGGTCAGCACCAAAGAACATGTGTTCAGTCCGGCAGAGCCCAATACCTTCTGCGCCAAAGCCACGAGCGACTTCAGCGTCATGAGGTGTATCGGCATTGGTGCGGATCTGTAGAGTCCTAACCTCGTCAGCCCACTCTTCGATAAGGGCAAAGTCTCCNGTTACCTCGGGCTCAATGAGATCTGCCTTGCCGAGGAGCACTTCACCGGTGGTGCCGTTTAGTGTCAGCCAATCGCCTTCCTTAGCAACAGTGCCGTCCTGGAAGGTGATGGTCTTGTTCTCATAGCGAATGGTTGCAGACTCAAGACCAGCAACACAAGGCTTGCCCATACCACGAGCTACTACAGCAGCGTGGGAGGTCATGCCACCACGGGTTGTAAGGATACCTTGGGCAGCATCCATACCACCAATGTCATCAGGAGAAGTCTCGGTGCGAACAAGCAAAACTGCCTCGTTCCGTGACTTCCACTCTTCAGCGTCCTTAGCATTGAAAACTACTCTGCCAACAGCAGCTCCTGGTGATGCCGGTAGGGCTTTGCCAAGCACCTTGGCATCAGTTTTCGGGTCTATGGTCGGATGGAGCAAATGATCAAGCTGCAAAGGATCGATGCGGAGAAGGGCAGTATCCCTGTCAATTAGTCCTTCTTCCACCATTTCCTTGGCAATACGGATGGCTGCAGTAGCAGTACGCTTGCCTGATCTTGTCTGAAGCATGTGGAGACGACCCTGCTGGATTGTAAACTCTACATCCTGCATCTCCCGATAGTGCTCTTCTAGCTTGTGGCGAATCGCATCGAGCTCTTTATAGATCTCGGGCATATCTTCTTTAAGGGTCTTGAGAGGCAGAGGAGTTCTAATACCTGCTACTACGTCCTCGCCCTGTGCATTCATCAAGTACTCGCCATAGAAAACATTCTCGCCGGTAGCCGGGTCACGGGTAAAGGCGACACCACTGCCGGAACCCTTCCCAGTCTTGGGATGAGGCCCCATGTTTCCAAATACCATGGCCTGAACGTTAACAGCTGTACCCCAATCGTGGGGGATGTCATTTAACTCACGGTAGCGCTGAGCTCGAGGATTGAACCAAGATTCAAACACTGCATTGATAGCGCCCCGTAGCTGCTCAAAGGGATCCGTGGGGAAATCGCTGCCGGTTTCCTTCTTGATCAAGGCCTTGAACTTCTCTACGACGACCTTCCAATCATCTGCATCTAGCTCAGTATCTAGTTCGACGCCCTTCTTGTCCTTGCGAGCTTGAATAATCTCTTCAAACAAGTCATGGTCAAGACCCATGACAACATCGCCGTACATCTGGAGAAAACGACGGTAGCTATCATAGGCGAAACGCTCGTCGTTGGAGTTCTCGATAAGGCCCTTAATCGTAGTATCGTTTAGGCCCAAGTTAAGAACTGTATCCATCATGCCTGGCATGGATACCCGGGCACCGGAGCGAACCGCAAAAAGCAGAGGATTCTTCGGGTCTCCAAACTTAGAGCCCATGTCTGCCTCCACCTTAGCAATAGCGTCTCGAATCTGATCCTCTAAGCCCGCTGGCCACTGCTTATCATTGTCATAGTAACCAGTGCAAACCTCAGTAGTAATGGTGAAGCCTGCCGGTACCGGAATGCCAATATTGACCATCTCGGCTAGGTTGGCACCTTTGCCACCCAAAAGGTTGCGCATATCGGCCTTACCTTCAGCCTGCTTCCCTCCAAAGAAATATACATACTTCTGGGTCATACGCTGCATCCTCCTCTTTTATCGTCCCGGATATCCGGGAGGTCCTTCCTACTATGCATACACAGTCCAGGTACGGGGGACATGCGGGGCCTCCACTTGTCCTATGTGATGCGTTGGACTGGATCCGACCCGCTCGCCTAATAAACCGTCCCACCCGATGCAGACTGATATGTCAGAATGTACCCTGGCCAGAGGCCTATTGCTGTATATTCTTCCACAGGTTCCCACCAAATCTTAGTCATGTCTTCATTTCCACTTGCTGGGTGACCGTTAAGTAGTATTCGTGACAACGTCCCATTCTCCTGCTCTATCACAGTTAAATCCTTGTAAACTAATGAAATCAGAACATCGCCCTATCCACCCTGACACCGTCCCCGCTCTACCACGACTTGGCATCATCGATCGTCTGTAACAGGCCGCAATTTAAAGCGCCACTTCCTATTTAGTATTCTCCCTGTCACTATGAGGTTCCCCGAATAGTATGGAGAAATTCCACTGATCTCAATGGCCTTTCCAGGTGAAATGTGATGAAGTTTTGGAGCATCTTTTCGATCTCGGCATCTACTGGCGGAGGTATCTGCAATATGCGCAACCTGCGCAAATCTGCCGTGGCCATCCAACGCATCACTCGGTACGCTCCCTTAGAAAGAGGTAAAGCATCGGTACGGCTCTCGTGACAAGTCGGGCAAAGGATCCCGCCTTCCCTAACACTAAAGCGCAATCTCTCTTCACCGGGCTCCATGGGGTTATCACATCCAACACAGCGAAGCAGCTGTGGCTCGATTCCAATCAGCCGCAAAAAGTGCAACTCGAAAAATCTGGTTAACTTGGATTCTAAGCCATCCACCTGCATTTCATTGAGCACTGCGATAAGCAGCTCAAACAGCTCTTGGTTGGGATCATACTCTTCCGTGAGGCGGTCCACTAGCTCCACAATATAGCTTGCGTGGGCCATCTTGAGCAAATCCTCCCGCAAATAAACCTGGGCATCGATAATACTTCCCTGACTAACTGAGTCTAGATTCTTGCCCTTAAAAATCAGGAATGACCCATAGGTAAATGGTTGGGAGACCCCCATCAGATGATTTCGCGGACGCCGGCTACCACGAGCCACAGCCCGAATCTTACCCCTTTTGTCCGAGAAAAGGGTGAGGATTTTATCTGCCTCACCCAGATTCCGAGTCCGTAGTACAACGGCTTCTGTTCTATATAAAGCCATAAGTCCATCTCCTCACAAGCCACCACTAGCTAAACAAAAGCCAAGCCCACAGGCTAGGAGCTGCCTGCAACGTTGGACAACTGGTCCTGCTCTCCCACGGAATCTTGCGTAAATTCAAGCTCAGCTTTTTCATCATCCAAGCAATCTCGGTACAGCAAATAAGCCCCTACATGACCCGACATCGCAAATAGCTGCCAAAACGCTCCTGATAGCTCCATTAGTGGGCGCACCTCCCTGCTGGTACTCTCCCACTATTGTCCCCTAGCTCAGAGGCTGGTATGCTATTTTTCTAGCGTCGAAAGATACGCAGAATCAATGAGATGACCAGACTAATAATAAGACAACTCGCTAGGGGAAAGTAGAAAACAAAACCTTCTTTCTTGATCATAATATCCCCTGGGAGTCGGCCTAACCATGGGATCTTTGGCATTAGCGTCAGCCCAATCCCGATGGCTATGGCCGCCAGACCGAATGCGATCAAAACCTTACCTATCCCAGGCAATTCACTCACTCTTCCCATCTCCCCTACTCAAAAAAGCTGCTCTTGCCTGGTGCCCTCCGGTAAGGGTATGCCAAGATGCTGATAGGCTCTAGCAGTAGCCACCCGGCCTCGGGGAGTGCGCTGTAGGTAGCCAATTTGCATCAGATATGGTTCATAAACGTCTTCAATGGTGTCTACTTCCTCGTTTATGGCAGCTGCCAGCGTTTCGACCCCCACCGGACCACCCGCGAACTTCTCAACGATGGTCAAGAGCAAATCACGGTCAACGCGATCCAGGCCTAGTTCATCGACTTCAAAAAGCTCCAGGGCTTGCTTGGCAACTTCATTGGTAATGATCCCATCGGCTCTTACCTCAGCATAGTCCCGTACCCGTTTCAGTAAGCGATTGGCCACCCGGGGAGTGCCTCGGGCCCGCTTAGCTATTTCCAATGCTCCTGCTTCATCGATGGCTATTTGTAGAATACTCGCTGCCCGGCATGCGATAGTCTTCAAGTCTTCCTCGGAGTAAAATTCAAGGCGACTGATAACACCAAACCTGTCCCGTAGGGGAGATGTAAGCATGCCAACCCGGGTGGTTGCCCCCACCAGTGTAAAAGGCGGCAAATCCAAACGCACTGACCGGGCACCGGGCCCCTTGCCTATCATGATATCTACCACGCCATCTTCCATGGCTGGATACAAGACTTCCTCTATCGGTCGCCGCAGCCGATGTATTTCGTCAATAAACAGTATATCTCCAGGCTCAAGATTGGTAAGAAGTGCCACCAAATCACCTTGTCGCTCAATGGCCGGACCTGAAGTGGTGCGGATCCCAACCTTCATCTCGTTGGCAATAATGTTGGCCAGCGTCGTCTTACCCAATCCAGGGGGGCCATAGAGCAGTACATGATCCAAGGCTTCATTGCGGTTCAATGCTGCTTCGGTGAATATTCTCAAGTTCTCCTTAACCTGGGTCTGTCCAATATATTCATCGAGAGTTTTCGGTCGCAGACTTACGTCAATATCTCCATCTATGTCTTGCCTCATTCCAGATACTATCCGTTCTTCGACCAATAGTTGTCACCACCTCACCCTAACCGCATGAGCAGACCTAGGGCTCCCTTGAGCACTGCCTCCAGAGTCTCCGTGCCATCCAGTTGAAGCTGTGACAAAGCCTCCCTCGCCTCTGCATCGCCATAGCCTAAGGCCAAAAGAGCATCTAGCGCCTCACTTGCCACGCCGCTGACTCTTTCGCTTACCGTCTGGGATACTCCCCAAGCTGGAAACTGCTTTGCGATCCTGTCCTTCAGCTCAACTATCAGTCGCTCTCCTGTACGCTTGCCTATACCCGGAACTCGGGTTAGTGCTTTGAGATTTCCCTGTAAAACAGCTTGGCAGAAAGCTTCTGGTGCCAGTGTAGAAAGTACTGAAAGTGCAAGCTTAGGCCCTACTCCGGATACGGTTATGAGTAGTTCAAACACTTCTTTTTCCCTTAGAGTAGCAAAGCCGTAGAGCAAAATTGCATCTTCTCGTACCTGGGTGTAGATGAGCAATGTGGCTTCAGCATCGTCCCTAAGCTGCGCCCTTGTGGACGTTGGAATACTAACCAGATAGCCGATACCGTGCACATCAACCAAGATCTGTTCTTCCGACAAGAATCGAATCTTGCCACGTAATCTNCCTATCACCTAAGAACACCAGCCCCTCAACAGATGCCCTCCAGACAATTACAACATCTGGATGACAAACGAAACTGCAAGGTTANCATTTTCGCCCACAATCACCTTATGGATTTGACCAATCGATCATAAGTCAAGCCCATATGAGCATGGCAAATGGCTATGGCCAAAGCATCAGCAACATCATCAGGCCTAGGAACGGTCTTTAAGCTAAGCAATGCTTTTACCATAAATCCGACCTGTTGTTTGGTTGCTCTACCATGCCCCGTAATAGTCTGTTTTACCTGTAACGGCGTGTACTCCGCCAGCGGGATTTTTGCCTGAGCTGCAGTCAGCAATATGACGCCCCTTGCCTGGCCAACAGCTATCGCACTGGTAACGTTAGTATTAAAAAAAAGCTGCTCTACAGCTATCACATCAGGTTTACTCGCCTCTATAAGTTCTTTGAGAGCATCATGCAGCGTGCACAAACGAGTTGGCATCTCATCAGTAGTCTTGGTGCGAATGGCACCATAGTCTACAGCCTGTAGATTGCTGCCCTGAACTTCCACTATGCCGTATCCGGTAGTACCGGTTCCGGGATCAATACCTAAGATGAGCATTCAAAACCACAACCTTCTGGGCGCGCAAAAACGCTCCGTCGCCCTTGCTCCCGTAGACAAATGAACCCTCTACTCGAACAGTTATTCCATACCAGAGAAGGTTATTCCTGCTACTTAGTGGTTCAATGCCAGTAGAATCAGTGATAGCAAGATGACAACGAAACTCCCCATCGGGCCCTTGGCCTATACCCCGCTATTCCTCCCGCTCTTTTAGGCTTTCTAGAAGCAAAGACAACTCCTCGTCCCCACTATATGGGATACCTATCTCCAAGTTGCTCACCTCAAACTTCGGCAAAGACGATATGGGAATCGCTGTCACCTTAACCAGCCTTTGGTAGACTCCTGGCTTTCCCCTAAATGCAGCCACCTTCCCCTCAGCTATACCCAAGAATGCTAGGTGGCCGTAGAGCATCTCCATCTGAGTTTCGGGAATTCTCACCGTAAGCTTTTCCGGTGCAAAGCCTACTACCCGCCATTCCGGATGGATGCTCTTGACCTCGTCGAGGGTGCAGCCTATAAGCTCGTCGGGAAGCGTCGAAGTAGCCATGTCTATTACTTGCCCCGAATCTGATACTACTGTCTGTACTAGATCCGCCTCAGAGAGTAAACGCAACTGGGGTTCACTTGGGGCCTCTTCCGAAACTCCCAGGCCTATAGAGGAATGTCTCTCTTCTTGGGTACTCGAGCTCTCTGCCCTTCGCTCATCCGCCACTCCTAGGGGACTATGAAACGTGGAATTCCCTTGCCATATTGAGATTGTCAAAGCGAAACCCAAACAGAACGAAAAGACGGCGACACCCACCAGCAGCCACCTGTACCGTGCCACCATATCCACCATCTCCTACAAAGTATTGTCCATGGATATGGTTTCCTTGTAAAGAAAATCTATACTATGAAGCACGGTCGCCAAAAAGCCCGCTAGCAAGCGGGCCTTGGTGAAATCTCTCCTACACTTGGGTTCAAGCGCTCTCCAACGCTTCTTCATCCAGATCTCCATTGGTATGGACTTCTTGGATATCGTCTAGGTCCTCTAGGGCCTCCAACAAACGCAAAGCTTGTTGTGCCTTGTCCGGGGCAATCTCCACGGTGTTATCGGGAATCATGGTAATCTCTGCATCTTCAAACTCATAACCGGCTGCCTCTAATGTGTTCTTGATAGCCTCAAACTGAGCCGGGGCAGTGATAATCTCCACAAGTTCCTCGTCTATCTCCATGTCCTCTGCGCCTGCATCAATAGCCTCCAACATTAGAGCCTCTTCGTCTATGGGTGTTTTCTGTCTATCTATGACGAGGCGACCTTTCTTTTCAAACATCCATGCCACGCAACCGCTTTCTCCTAGATTCCCTCCATGCTTGGAAAATACGTGTCTTAGATCACTGGCAGTGCGATTGCGGTTATCAGTTAGCGCCTCCAACAGAATTGCCATACCCGAGGGCCCATAACCTTCGTAGATGACCTCTTCCAGATTTTCACTTCCGAGCTCTCCGGTTCCTCGTTTAATGGCTCTTTCCACATTGTCATTCGGCATGTTCTGAGCCCGCGCTTTGTCTATCGCTAATCTTAGCCGAAAATTGGTATCCGGATCTCCGCCACCTTCGCGAGCAGCGATTGTAATCTGACGGGCGAGCTTTGTAAAGATCTGGCCTCTCCGGGCATCTTCCCGACCCTTACGGTGCTTGATATTAGCCCACTTAGAGTGTCCTGCCATCTTGAACCACTTCCCTTCCAATCCCCGGCCACCATGAAAGCTACCTCCATTTTACCACACCACTCCCCTACTGCCAAGAAAGTGAAAATACCTAAGGAGATACAAGGTTTTGGAGAAGGCTTGGAATCACCAGTGAGTCAGCTAGAGCAGAAGGGTGAAAGCGACACAGCTTTTCTTAGTGCGGCGAAAACCAGCCAGTAGACTATCAGCAAGAAAATAACTATCCCCACTGGGGAGATAAGTTTTAGCATGAGGAGCGTATTATACAACCCATGCAAGAGAGCAGCTATGCATAGCCCCCGGAAAACCATCCATCGGACATCACCGTAGTTGAAGCGAGCTAATCCTAAGTAATAACCGGCCAATCCTGAAAACGCTCCGTGAGCCAGTGAGCTCACTAGAGCTCGCACCGGGGCCACTCGCACGCCGAAAGTCATGGTATAAAGCAAATTCTCAACCCCCGCGAAGCCCAAGGCTGCGGTGATTGAGTAAATCATGCCGTCGACAACTTCGTTGAACTCCGGTCTGCGATATACTGACCAGTAAACGGCCAGAAGCTTCAAAGCCTCTTCTCCTAACCCCACCACTCCAAAGGCTATGAGAATACGGGCTGCAGTGCTCCCGGTTTCCATCAGTGTCCGAAAAGGCTCTTCCAGCAATATGGCAGGTGCCACCGCCAGCATCCCTGCGACAAAGCTCACTAGCAAAGTCTTTGGACGCTCTTTTTCGCAACTGTCTTGTGCCCGGAAAAACCACATCCACAGTAATGCTGGAATGAGCGAGACTCCAATCAAGATGAGCAGATGCACATGACATTCCCCTCTATAATCCAAAAAAGCCATACGGAAATACCATTCCCCGTATGACAGCCTTCCATGTGATCTGAACCCGTTCTATCTTTGCAGCGCCTGACGTAGATAGTCCAGGCCAGCGATAAGTGATACTCCAACTCCCAACAATACCAAATAGACAGAGTAGGCGATTCCCAAAATACTGCCAGTGACGCCCACGTATAGCAGTACAGTAGCGGATTTTCCCAGTCTACTGGCAGGAGTCACCTTGCTTTTGGAGACTAAGAAAAACCCGGCACCGATTATCAGTGCCACTTCTTTAACAACGAGTAGACCCGCGACCCACATGGGCACATTCCCCCGAGACGCCAATGAGATAATGGCAGCCAACATGATGAGCTTATCTGCCAAAGGGTCTGCCAAGACTCCAAAGCGGGTGACTTGATTGCGGGCACGGGCTAAACGCCCATCCAAAATATCGGTAATGCCGGTAAGCACGAAAACCAGAGCAATCCAATAAGAAGAGATCCCTTCCAGTGAGAATAGATAAAGAAACAAAGGGACTGCGGCTATCCGCAACATGGTAAGGCAATTGGCAAGATTCAAGTCGGCACCTCCCCCGAACTACCGCCATTATACACTACTTCTGGTCTTCCGGAAACTATTAATCGCATCTTTCTTTGGGAAGATAGCTGTCCAATGGGTACCGCAATCCCATATCCACACGCCACTCAAATGAGTATCCTGAAGTGCGAATGAAAGGAGGTGACTTAACCATGAATTCAATCCAGCAGCAGCTTCCTGACAATTGTACCGCTGAGTTTGATGAGGGGATCTGCACCAATTTTCGAGTTACCTTCACTACTAATGCAACCGATGACATCGTCGATGTGGCTTGCCTTGGTCCATGCATCGTCGAGCGATCCTGTGTCCTGCGGGTTACCAACCCAGTCACGGGCCAAACTGCAATCTATACCATTAGACTGCACACCGTAGAGACCATCGGGAGCAACCAGCGATGGTGCTACTCCGTCGTTGTTCAGGGCGAGCCCTCCTTAAGTCATTGGGTGCTTGAGCTCTGCAGTCTGCCTCCAATGGTGGTCGCTGTCACTCGCAATGGGGTCAACATCCCCTTCTCCGTTGGCGTTCAACCGGATCTCGGCGGACAGATAGGGATCAAATTCGATGTCGGCGCATCTCAAGCCGATGGGACTGTTCTGTACTGCTTTGAGGTAGTGGGCCACTTTGGTCAGGTCTTGCGGGATGTGGCTGCAAAGGGTGGTCCGGCACCGGCAACTCTGAATCCTGATTGTCAGTACGGGCCTGCTTGCCCTTGCCCTTAAGCTTGCGTAGACCAGCAGTCCCATTTGAGCTAACAAGGGAATGAACTCCCATGGCGAGATCAGAACAGGCAACGTAATCTAAGATGGGAACGGGCATCATCAGTCTCACTGAGGGTACGAGGAGGTGAGAAACATGGCAAGACTCCAGCAGATAGAGATCAATCAGTGTGTCGACGAATTTAACGAGCTGATCTGCGTAACTTTCGAAGTGACTTTCACAGTAACAGCAGACGCCGAGGTTACCAACGTAGAGTGCCTCGGACCATGTCCCGAAGCATAAACCTTGTAAGTGCAGGTGTCTAATACCCATCATCTGCGAGGCTCTTCTTGTCATAGGGCTACTATGCCCAACCCAAAGTCGATGCAAGTGTTAATCTAGGGAGTGCATAGTGTGTCAAGCGTGCACTCCCTCCTCCTATCACGCTAAGAAAGGAGACGGAATATGGCGTCCAGCAAATCAACTACAGTAAGAATGCAGCGGTATTACAAAGTCACAAAGGCCTCCCCAGTGCCCCTGCGGCGGGAAGACATCCAGGTCGAAGTCACCCAGTCTGGCTTTGGGTCTTCGCGGGAAAGCAGCCAGCCGAATCTCTTCGCCCTATCTTTGCTATGGGCCCATTACCAAGCTTGTCTGCAAGGCATACTCTCCGAAAACCAGCTATCACCTTGGGAGGCCATAGACCTTGAGGATGGTACAGATGAGGGAGACCCGGATTGGGTGCTCTTTCTTAAGCAAATGATCACTGACAAGGAATGGGTTCATTGGATCCAAGATCTAGCGGAAGTGAAACGTCGTGCTCTGGCTGCCTTCAGTAGTATCCAGTCCGATTCTTCCAGCCCAGAAGAATCTACCCACAGTGGGACCTAGGAGGAATGACAATGCTGGCGGTGAGTATGCTCGGTTCCAAGAATCACACAACCTGTCACGGGTGAAGGGCCAGGATCCGGCCTCAGGCTGAGGTCGCAGCCTTCTACTTGCGGCAACTAGAGAGACGTTTTCCAGAAACGCTCTCCCTGACCTATGTGGATATCAATGAACCCCCAGGCCAGATCCCAGAGGAGCTGGTCAGTTGGGCCAAGCAACACATTGACTTACTTCCGGCCCTTTGTATTGACGATAGAATCGTGCTCTCGGGTAGATTCACCTCCAGGAAACTCATAGAGCTTGTTAGGCAGCACCTTGAAAAAACCAGTACATGACTTTCTCAAAGTCTTTAGGGCATCAGGCTTAATGGACTCTATTGACTTGCGGCGGCAGATAGCAGTATCGCTAACATCACAGTCTACTTAGCTCTGATGGGACAGCGCTAAGTTCAAGGCACTCATCGCTGAGCACGATTTCCTTGAACTGCTCCGCTTCAGCGGCTGAAGTAGCCTCCATGAAAATACGCAGTACAGGCTCGGTCCCCGAAAAACGGATTGAAAGCCAGCTATCATCAAGAAAATAGTACTTAACTCCATCCATGTAGGCTATTTGTGCCAGTTCCTTACCAAAACCAGGGACGTATTTTTCCTCAAGCAAGAGCCTGTTGAGCCGTTGACGCTGCCTTGGCTGGTATGGGAGATTAACAGAATCAAAATGAAGTACCCCATATCTATCGTTGATCTCAGTAAGTAATTCGCTTAGGGTTTTGCCAGTCTTAGCTAACATTTCCACGGCCAGAAGAGCTGCCAGAATTCCGTCTTTGCCATTGACATGACCTCTGATCTTTAGTCCACCACTGCTTTCGCCTCCAAGGAGGAGGTTCTCTTCATCCATTTTAGAGGAGATGTACTTGAACCCAACCGGGACTTCATAAGCTGGTTCATCGTAGGAGTGGGCAATGCGATCCAGAATATGAGTTGTTGTCAAGTTACGAACCAGTCCGCCGGACTCTTGTCGGTACTCCTTTAGATAGAAATACAGCAGCTTAAGAATCTCGTTGGCATCAATGTAGTTGCCGAGCTCGTCATACAAGCCGATACGATCTGAATCACCGTCAGTAGCAATCCCGATATGATACTTGCCCTCCTTCATGCGATACTCCATATCCTGAAGGGACTCCCTGGAGGGTGAAGGGTTCTTTGAGCCAAACATGGTATCTCTCCGATCATTCATTAGATCCACTGAGCACCGCAATGAAGCAAGACACATGGCCATGATATCTTTAGATACACCGAACATGGGATTGAAGAGAACCTTAAGGTTGTGCTGCTGAACAGCCCTTGTGTCTATTTGGTCCAACAAGGAATCAATATACGCATTCTTGTTGGAGTAGTAAAAGATGTTCCCCTTGGATACCTCGTCAAAGAATACGCTGCCCTTAATCTTTTCGTCAGAAAAAGCTCTCAGGATCTCCTCTAGCCGATCGGTCACTTCAACTGGCGCATCCTTACCGCCTTTGACTATGACTTTGATCCCGTTATACTCCGGTGGGTTATGGGAAGCTGTAATCATGATTCCCAAAGCGAGGTCCTCCTGATCGACAGCAAACATGAGCATAGGTGTCGGTACAGCTTCCTCAATAAACCAGACCTTAATACCATGATAAGCCAAGACCTCGGCAAAGGCCCGGGAGAAACGGCCAGATAAGAACCTGAGATCGTGGCCGACTATAATCGGCTTATCCTGCTCCCCGATTTCACAGGCATACAAAGCTATAGCTTTAGCCACCCGTCGCACATTCTCGAAAGTAAACTCGTCGGCAATAACTGCCCGCCACCCGCCGGTTCCGAATTTGATCACATTTGCCACCCCTTTCTTCTACATGCTTCTGATGGTCCCCACACTAGGCACCATGCGCTCATAAACGACCCCCGGCAACCCCCTCCGATCAGCGACCCTCACCAAATGGCCAAACTTGAACTGGATGTTGGTGGAACCACCTCCATCTAGATTCAACGCGTACCTATAGCCCCTTTCTCTGGCAAGGGAGGCCATCTCCAGGAGAGTGGTACCAGAGGATTCGCTCTCCGGTTCAGCCATCCCCTTGTTGACATCCTCTACCGCCATGATGCGGATACGGTTTTGATAATCCACACCAATTAGGGCACGAGCAGCTCGGGTTCTATCTATATCAGGTGCGTAATCGGTGGGTACTACTCCATAGTCAACGATGGTGCCACCCACACGTTTCTTCTGGAAAAACTCCTCCATACTGAGCGTCTCCGGAGTAAGGGAGATCTGTCCATCTTCAACCAGTGTCGGACCACACTGTAGCCCTTCCGATACAGTATCTAGCTCTGAATTCGCGAATTCATACCGGACCTCAAAATCGCCTGGAGATTGCCCTTGAACCTCCCCTATTGGTAGTGATATTACGAAACCGCTTTGTGGTATCTCGACCCTTCCATCTACCCTAGCACCAACTATACTTCTACCTACAACCACCAGGTCGACATTCCCGGGACAATGTGGGGTGTAGACATATGTTCGATGGCTCTTGGCGACTCCGAAATGCCTCGTATAGATGGCGTGGGAGGAAGGCTCGTTATGAGAGAACCTGCTACAATCCCACCACAGTCCCAGGCAGTTTATTCTTAGGTCTCTCAGAGAAACCCTCCGGATTTGGGCTTCACAATCTCCGTTGACTAGAAGGGCCGAGCGCCTGTAGATCGGTGGCAGCACGATCTCCCCTCTGTGGACTTGGAGATGATATACATCACCCAGTACGGAAAAAGGGCTTTGGTAGTCCTCTTCCTCGAATATGAAGAATGCTGTGTTAAAAACCGCTGGCAAATCGTTGGCCTGGGCGTACCGTGAAGGAAAACCTAAGCACCCTACTCCAACAAAATCCTTCCTTGGATCGAAGTTGGCGTGGATCTCCGAAGCTGTGGTATCAGAACATGCCATTGCGATCCTAATCCGTCCCTCGCTTGTTAAGGTTTCGAGGATTTCTGCAGCCATCTTGGCTTCCTCGCTATCAACCTCGTTGATGGCAAGGCTCCCCCCGTCAATAGTGTAGTTGTCCGAATTCAATGCCTGGCGTACGTAGTAGTTGACATGGGAATTCTTACTGATATGTTGGGTTCTAGTATTATCGTCTAGATCAAGGCATACCCCATCGATCGCCTCGCTATGGGGATAGGCATCCCATATGATCACCACCGGATTTTCCACTCCCCGACCTATAGCTTTGAGCATGCGGAGACGGGCAATATCGCCGAGCTTGATGGAGCGCTCCTCGCTAGTCACGTTGTGAAACTCGAGGTGGGATATGTCCGGGCCTACCACCTCAACCACAGTGTAAAAATCTCCGGATGAACGGATGATGCGATCGCGCTGGTATTGCAGCTCACTGTATACTGTCATGATCAGGCCTCCTGTATTGGGAACTGGAGGCAATCGTGAAAAACCCCATCACAAGGCGAGAAAGCCTTCTCCAAAGAATCACCCTCGATGGCAAGAGCGGCTTCGCGACTTGCCAGTACCAATTCCATTATAGACCTTGGGTCACCCCAAGTTAAACGATTCGTCAATTGCCTCGCTATTCCTTGGACATCTATCACCCGACCGCAAGACCATTCCAACCAACGCAAAGAACCCAGTAGGCAGAGCCTGCTGGGTTCTTAGAAAGATATCTGGCAACTAGCTACTCTCCCACCGGGTCGCCCCGGCAGTACCATGGCCGCTGGAGGG
>JGI24708J26588_10000193_pt1 | contig 47563 bp, 40 predicted proteins | sample BioPla1DNA2_FD_26588 | JGI IMG/M metagenome (IMG submission 26588) | reverse complement strand
CCGCTTCCTAAATCGCATTCCTTCTGTTATACTTTTCATTGAGAGATCCTTTCTTAATATTATTTGATGTTTATATTATACCAAAGGGTCTCTCGTTTTTCGTTTCTCATGTCATAAATGTATTGTAGCCTAACATTGGGGGCGTTTTTACAATTTCCCGGGTGGATAATCCGAATTTGTTCTGTATTTTATATTAAAAAGATTCTCTGCTTTTATTCACACCAAATTTTCCATTCATTGCTTTGACCGCATATATTAAATAGTGCTATACTTTAAATGAAAAATATAGAATATGCGGAGGTGTACTATGAAAAAAGTATTAATATACACAATGTGTTTATTGCTTATAATACCTGTTCATTACGCAAGTGAAGATGTAGTAAGCATTTCATATAAAATGCTTAACTATGCTATTGCAGTAGATGAAAAAAGCGCAATAGAGCTAATGGACGATGAACTTGCAGCTCAGCTTAAGGGTAAGCTTGCGCCAGTATTTATACAGCTTAAGATGTTTGGCGGAGAGTATAAGGGCGCAAAGGGAGAAAAGCAGTATGAAAAGGCGGGTTTTAAAGTGGTTGAAATAGGTATGGATTTCAGCAAAATGAAATTCGTACAGAGAACGGCATTTAACGATGAAGGCAAAATGACGGGGCTTGTATATACACCAGGGGTCATTGTAGAAACCGAGGTTTTGCCGGAAAACCTTAAGGAAGAGAATATTAGCTTTTATGCAGATGAAAAATACCCCATTGATGGTAAAATTACCACCCCTAAAGAAGGCGAAATACTAGCGGGCATAGTGCTTGTGCACGGCTCAGGTCCCCATGATATGGACGAAACCATAGGTATTAACAAACCATTTGCTGATTTAGCCTACGGCTTAGCTTCAAACGGATTTGCTGTGCTCAGATACGATAAGCGCACGCTTACCCACGGCGCTGAAATGACAAAATCTGAAGATTATGCATACCTCACTATAGATGAGGAAACTGCCGACGATGCCGCGGCGGCTGTGGAATTTCTATCTGAAAAATTAGGCGGTAATGAGAAAGTATTCCTGCTTGGGCACTCAATGGGGGCAATGCTTGCATCTTACATAGGCAGTAAAACAGATAACATAGATGGCTATATACTTATGGCTGGCACTCCGCAGAAACTTTGGCAGCTTGTAATAGAACAAAACGAAAGAGCGCTAAATGAAATGGAAGAAAAGCCCGAAAATATGCAGCAATATATAAAAACCGAGGAAATTAAAGCCCGCAAACTTGCCGATTTAAGCGATGAAGAGGCGTTGAAAGAAGAAAACAGCGTATTTGGTATGCCTGCATGGTATTTAAGGCATATGGATAATATTGATGCAGTTACCCTACACATGCAGGATATGAAACCCGTGCTTGTATTGCAGGGCGAAAAAGACAGGCAAGTTACCATGAAGGATTATGAGCTTTTCAAGCAAGGGTTAAAAGAGCATAAGGACGCGAAATTCATATCCTACCCCACATTAAACCATATATTTGGAGAATATAAGGGTGAGGAAGTGCCCTTTATGGAGCTTATGAACAAAGAATATATGCAAAAAACGCCTATTCCTAAAGAGGTAATAGACGATATTGCAGCTTGGATAAGCGAAAGGCTATTTTAATAAAGAATAAAGTTTTATAATTACCAAACAGGAGCTTCCCATAGCACTGTATTTCCAAGGCTTATTGACTTTTTAACATCAATAAGCCTTTGGTTTTTGCTTCCGCAATACAATAAATCTATAGAGCGCTCTTTTAATATAAAAGGGCCGTCAACAATTACATCTAAATAATTCAGCAGTTCTTTTACCGCATCATTTTTATTTTCTAATAATTCTTCAAAAACATAACCGGTATATAGCCATACATCAAGGTTATTATCTTTTGCAGCGCTTGCAAGCACAAGCGAGGCTTCAGGCTGCATTATAGGCTCTCCCCCTGAAAGCGTTAATCCCTGCAAAAGCGGGTTTTTGTTAAACTCACTTATTATTTCATCAGTGTCACTAAAATATCCCCCATTAAAATCGTGCGATTCGGGATTATGGCAGCCGGGGCAGGCATGCGGACACCCCTGCATAAACACCGCAAAGCGTATGCCGGGACCGTCCACTATGCTTGATTTTTCTATTCCAAAAAGCCTGACTCGCATTTGTTTATCACTAAATGTCGTGCACTACCCTGTCATGCTCCTCTGCCCTTTTGCCGTTGTTGAACCTATCAAGAGCGCCGACAAGGTAACCGGTTATCCTGCGGATACGCTCAAACTTATGCTCGCTCTCAGTTCTTCCGCAGCAGGGGCAGGCATCGTTTATTATGCCGTTATAGCCGCATATAGGGTCTCTATCCACGGGGTGATTTATAGAGCCGTAGCCAACACCCTCATCATGCATACAGCGGATTACCCTCTCAAAGGCTTCAAGGTTTTTGCTGGGGTCTCCGTCCATCTCTATATAAGTTATATGTCCTGCATTAGTATAGGCATGGTATGGTGCTTCAGTGCGTATTTTATCGTATGCGTTTATAGGGAAATATACGGGGATATGGAAAGAGTTGGTGTAGTAATCCCTATCGGTAACACCGGGTATTTCTCCAAATAGCTTCTTGTCTATGTTTACAAATCTGCCCGAAAGCCCTTCCGCAGGCGTTGCAAGCAGCGTAAAGTTTAGCTTCTTTTCCTTTGATTTACTGTCTACAAAGTCCTTCATATGGCTTACTATTTTAAGCCCTAGTTTCTGCGCTTCTTCACTCTCCCCGTGGTGTTTGCCAATAAGCACTTTTAAAGTTTCAGCAAGACCTATAAAGCCCATAGACAAGGTGCCGTGCTTTATTACCTCGCGAATTTCTTCATCGTACTTTAGTTTTTCAGAGTCCAGCCATACCCCTTGCCCCATAAGGAAGGGGAAATTGTATACTTTCTTACGGGCTACTACTTCAAAGCGCTCAAGCATCTGCTCTGCTACGAGTTCCATTTTTTCGTCCAGCATGTTGAAAAACTTTTCCAAATCGCCATCAGCCATTAAAGCTAGGCGCGGCAGGTTTATAGAGGTAAATGATAGGTTGCCCCTGCTGTATGCTATTTCTCTTTCGGGGTCGTGCACATTTCCTATTACCCTAGTGCGGCAACCCATGTATGTAACCTCTGTTTCGGGGTGTCCGGGTTTGTAGTAGTGCAGGTTGTAGGGAGCGTCTAGAAATGAGAAGTTTGGGAAAAGCCTCTTTGCAGAGCAGCGTATGGCGAGTCTAAACAAATCGTAATTCGGATCCTCAGGATTGTAGTTTACGCCCTCTTTTACTTTAAATATCTGTATGGGGAATATAGGAGTTTCTCCTCTGCCAAGCCCGGCTTCAGTTGCTAAAAGTAGCTGCTGCATTACAAGCCTTCCCTCAGGCGATGTGTCTGTTCCATAGTTTATAGAGGAAAACGGCACCTGAGCGCCCGCGCGGCTATTCATTGTGTTAAGGTTATGGATTATTGCTTCCATAGCTTGATAAGTTGCTCGGATTATTTCTTTTTCTGAATATTTGCGGGTAAAAGCAATTACCTCTTTTAGCTCATCAACCGTAGCAACACCCTTTAATTTTTCCATAACTGCGGAGTTGAATTTATCGTCCTCCCGCATCATAGGATATAAGCCTGTTTCTTCTTCTATAGCTTTAAGCGCATTATTCACAATGTTTTCTGCATCTTCAGCGCCAAACTCTACATCTAAAAACCTTATAAGGTTATTGCGATAAATTTTTCGGTAGCTTTTTCTAACGCCGGGCGCCATGGCATAGTCAAAAGAGGGTATGGACTGTCCGCCATGCTGGTCATTCTGGTTTGCCTGTATCGCAATAGCGGCAAGCGCAGTATAGCTCTGTATGCTCTTAGGTTCGCGAAGCACACCGTGCCCTGTTGAAAAACCGTTTTTAAAAAGCTTTTCAAGGTCTATCTGGCAGCAGGTGGTTGTAAGGGAATAGAAGTCCAAATCGTGTATATGTATGTCGCCATCGGCATGTGCTTTGGCGTGCTCGGGCTTTAGCATGTACAGCTCATAGAAATGCTTCGCACCTTCAGAGCCGAACTTAAGCATAGAACCCATGGCGCTATCCCCGTCTATATTTGCATTTTCGCGCTTAACATCGACCTCTGACGCGTCTTTATATACTATATCCTCGTAGGTTTTCATGAGGCGGCTGTTCATTTCCCTTGCACGGCTTCTTTCGGCGCGGTAGAGTATGTATTTTTTCGCCACCTTTGCAAAGCCCTGCTCAATTAGCACGCTTTCAACAAGATCCTGCACTTCTTCAACAGTGGGCGGTGTGGATACTGTAGAACCTTCCTCAATTTTATCTAGAACAATTGCAGTAAGCTTTTCAGCGTTTTCTTTGCTATTTTTATCCTCTGAAGCGACGAAAGCTTTTTCTATCGCTTTTTCTATTTTCACTTCGTTGAAAGGTACCTGCCTTCCATCTCTCTTGGTTATCAATGTTAGCATGACTTTCCTCCTATTCATTACGTGAAAAGGATTATATAACTATAAGAAATGCTTGTCAATAGAAAAAGCACAAATTATGGTATACAATTTGTTTTCATCACACTATATGTTGTGGCACCTTTAAATATCAATTAACATAGATTTAAACCTTAAACAGCTAAAATATAGCATAATATCTATTTTTAATTTTACCCCACATGCTGTATAATAAACATAAGGAGGGATTATATGAGTAAAAGAGCGCTGCTTATTATATTAGATTCGCTTGGTGTTGGCGCATTGCCTGACGCTGAACAATATGGCGATGAAGGCTCAAACACGCTTAAACATATAGCTGAAAATACTGATTTAAACTTGCCTAATCTTGCTAGTCTTGGCTTAGGGCATATTGAGGATACGGGCATTGAGAAAGCTGAAAATGTTATAGGAAGCTATGGCAGGATGGCTGAAAAATCCCCCGGGAAGGATACCACCACAGGTCACTGGGAAATTGCGGGGCTTGCGCTTTCAAGCCCTTTTCCTACTTTCCCAAATGGCTTTCCAGCTTCTTTTATGGAGGAATTTGAAAAAGCCATAGGCACAAAAACACTTGGCAACAAGGTAGCAAGCGGAACAAAGATACTTGATGAGCTTGGGGAAGAACATATTAAAACAGGCTATCCAATAGTGTATACTTCCGCGGATTCCGTTTTTCAAATCGCCGCTAACGAAGAAATTATACCGCTTGAAAAGCTTTATGAAATGTGCAATATAGCGCGCAATATGCTAAAGGGCGATATGGCGGTTGCAAGGGTAATCGCAAGACCATTTATAGGCAAAAAGGCGGGAGGCTTTACAAGAACCGGCGCAAGGAGAGATTTTTCCATAGCCCCAACCGGCGACACCATGCTTGACGTGCTTAAAGCAAACGGTTTTGATGTGCTTGCAGTAGGTAAGATTGAGGATATATTCTCGGGAAAAGGCATTACCTACAGCAACCATGCCGCAGGCAATGAAGCATGTATTAAAGCCACTAAGGAATACCTAAAGCGGGATTTCAACGGTCTATGCTTTGTAAACCTAGTAGATTTTGATATGCTATACGGGCATAGAAGGGATGTTGAAGGCTACGCCAAAGCGCTTGAATATTTTGATAATGAGCTGCCTGAACTTATAAGCCTTATGAATGATGGCGATATACTTATAATTACCGCTGACCACGGCTGCGACCCTACACATAAAGGCACAGACCACACGCGCGAATATGTGCCTCTGCTATCTTACATAAAGGGTAAAAATTACAGCAACAACTTAGGCACACGCTCCACATTTGCAGATGTAGCTGCAACCATATGCGAATACTTTGGCTTGTATGAGCGCTTTGGCGCCGTTTCATTCTTAAAAGAATTGGAGGGAGACAAATGATAGAAAAATACAAAAAAGCTGCAGACTATATACGTAGTATTGCTTCAGATGCTGAAGTAGCCCTTGTGCTGGGCTCCGGTCTTGGGGGCTATGAAAATCGCATAAGAGATGGTATAGCTATCCCCTATTCAGATATACCTGGCTTTCCAGTATCTACAGTTGAAGGACATGCGGGTAAATTTGTTTTAGGTGAGCACCTTGGCAAAAAGCTTATTGTAATGTGCGGAAGGTTTCACTACTATGAGGGCTATTCCTTAGATGAAGTAACTATGTATGTAAGGGTGCTTAAGCTTTTAGGCGTAGATACATTGCTGCTTACAAACGCAGCAGGCGGAGTAAACCTTAGCTTTAAGCCGGGGGATTTAATGCTTATAAATGATTTTATAAACCTAAGCGGCAACAACCCCCTTATAGGTCCCAATTTAGACTACTTCGGCACCCGCTTCCCCGATATGAGCGTTGCATACGATAAAAATCTTAGGCAAATCGCTAAAACAGAGGCGGATAAGCTTAACATTCCACTTAAAGAGGGCGTATACTGCCACTTTAGCGGTCCTTGCTATGAAACCCCTGCTGAAATACGCATGGCGCGCATAATAGGTGCGGATGCCGTAGGTATGTCCACCGTGCCTGAAACTATAGTCGCAAGGCATTGTGGAATGAAGATACTCGGAATAAGCGCAATTACAAACTTAGCCGCCGGCATAATGGATACACCCATAAACCATGAAGAGGTAATAGAAACCGGTAAAATGGTAAGAAAAAGCTTTACAGAGCTTATGGACGCAATAATTGAAGCGATATAGCGCAAGGAATATACACCTAGATAACTATATATTTAACGTGGATTTCACATAAATTTTACATAGTAGCTATATCGTTAAAAAGTATAGTTGTATTCAATTGTGCACACTACAAAATGCTGGAACCTTGTGTTCTGCTATTGGAGGATAAATGTTACTTGAAGTAAAAGACATACGCAAAAGCTACGGTACAACCGAAATACTGCACGGCATAAGCTTTTCTGTGCAAAGCGGGCGTGCTATGGGTTTTCTTGGCAGAAACGGCGCGGGTAAATCTACAACAATACGCTGTATGATGGATGTGTTCCGCCCAAACAGCGGCGAATTTCTGCTAGACGGCAAGCAGTTCAAAACAGAGGATTACCGCATAGGCTATCTGCCAGAGGAGCGGGGAATGTATTCTAAAAACAAGGTACTGGAACAGCTTGTATACTTCGCACGCTTAAGGGGCGGCAGCAAGGAGGAATCCACCAAAAGCGCTAAGGAATGGATAAGCTTTTTCGAGCTTGATGAATACGCCAATAAACCCCTTGAAACGCTTAGCAAAGGCAACCAGCAGAAGATACAGATAGCCCAAGCCTTTGTAAACGACCCTGATATACTTATACTGGATGAGCCTTTCAGCGGTCTTGACCCTGTAAACGCACAGATATTCAAAGATGTTATTTCTGAATATGTAAGCCGCGGAAAACTGCTGATTTTTTCAAGCCATCAGATGAGCTATGTAGAAGAAGTTTGTGATGATATATGCCTCATACACCAAGGCAACATACTTTTAACTGGCAGCCTTGATGACATAAAGCGCGACATGGGCGAAGGCAAACTGCTGCTTGAAACTGAAAATATGGATTCACAAGCCATCACTGAAATGCTATGTGCAGCCTTCCCTGACATGGAGTGCGAACTGTACGACGATGCGCTTATACTTGATACAAAGGGTAAATATAACCAGAGCCAATTGCTTAAATTTATATTAGATAAATCCCTTAATATAGTTCGTTTTGGCATGTATCAGCCTAGCCTTAACGACATATTTATCAGCCTTGCCGGAGGTGATACGAAATGAGGAACTGGAAACTCGTATTCGAATATGAACTAAAAACCCTTCTCTCCAAAAAGAGCACTATAATACCCACTATTATAATTGCGTTAATAGTGTTCGGGGTATTTAATATCCCCCGTTTTGTAGGTCTATTTTCATCGGGCGATACTGCAAAGGAATACAAGCCCATGCAAGAAATTGTAGAGGATGTAGGCTATGTGTTTGAAGATAGCGAAACAGGCGAAAAAGTTAAGGCAGCCCTCCAGCTACCTGATGAAAACATATATAAAAGCCGTGATGAACTTGTAAACAGCATATCCGACGGCAAAAATGAGCTTGGCTTTGTAGTATTAGCGCCTACCAAGTTTGAATCCATTTGGCAGGATAGGGATATTGAAAACATGGCTGAAACCACTTTCAGTAACCTACTTCAAGGCATAAACGCAGGTACTATGCTTGCTGAAAAAGGCATAAGCCTTGAAGAGGTAAATGCCATACAGAATATTCAGGTTGAATATACCACCACCATTATGGGTAAGGATACATCTATAAACCTATTGATAGCTTTCTTGCTGCTGTTTGTAGTATACATGATAGTAATACTATATGGAAATGTTACCGCTACACTCATAGCAAGGGAAAAGGACTCCCGCACTATGGAGCTGCTGATTACTTCTACAAAATCCACCAGCCTTATACTGGGCAAGGTAAGCGCAAGCGCAGTATCGGCTATATTGCAGGTTGCCGTGATAGGTCTTGCAGGCTATTTAGGCTTTATGCTTAACAAAGATTTACTGCCGGAATTTATAATAATGGCTCTAAGCGGCACTCTAACCAAACAATACATAATCACCTATATTTATTTTAGTATAGTAGGATACACGCTTTACCTGTTCCTGTACGCTTCCCTTGGCTCTATGGTAAGCAAGGTTGAGGATGTATCCTCCGCAACCGCGCCTGTTGTGTTCCTTTTCATTATAGGGTATATAGTATCATCATTTTCTATGTCAGCGCCAAATTCAAACCTAGTTATGATAGTTTCGCTTATACCCTTTACAAGCGTTATGCTTATGCCATTTAGAACCGCAATAGCTACAGTGCCTACTTGGCAATACCTATTAAGCGGAGGGCTTTTGCTTGTAACTACTATATTGCTTGCCTTCCTATCTATAAAAATATACCGCCAAGGCACTCTAAACTACGGCAACAAGCGGGGCATAGTACACGCAATAAAAGCCGCATTCAACAAGGAATAACGGCTTTAGGAATAATACTTATCTCAGCCTAAATCAGCTTTATCTTACGCGCCTTTTCCGATTTGTCTTTGCTTTGCTCAGTCAACATAGCACCACTATGTTTCCTTCACAAAGCTTTGCCAAATCAAAAAATTCGCTGCAATCTATGCGCTGCTTTAAACTGAGATAAGTATAAAAAGGGGAGACCGCATTAAAGTCTCCCTTTTATTTTACTTGATTATTTCACCATAAACTTCGCCAAAGGCGCAAGCAGCGTTGCTTTCATCGGTATCGATATGCATTGCGTCCGCGTAGTTAGCGTTTACCCTTATAACCACATCGCCAAATACGAGTGAGCGCTCAGCTGTGTCTACTTTTACGCTTACGATTTCGCCATCTTTAACGCCAAATTTCTCCGCGCTTTCGGGTGTTAGGTGCACATGGCGCTTTGCCGCTATTAGACCTTCGCTAAGCTCAACTTCGCCGCAGGGGCCTACGAGCTTACAAGGGGCGGAACCTTTAATATTGCCGCTCTCCCTTACTGGAGCTGTAACGCCTATAGTGCGGGCATCGGTTAGAGATACTTCAATCTGAGTTTCCTTGCGGCAGGGACCGAGTATACGCATTGAAAGCTCTCCACGCGGGCCTACCACCTTTACCCTCTCGCCGCTTGCAAATTGCCCGGGCTGGGAGAGTTCCTTGTGTACGGTAAGTTTGCTTCCCTCACCAAAGAGTACCTGTAGATGTTCTTCGCTCACATGTAGATGGCGAGCTGAAGTTTCGACTAAAATCTTAATTTCAATCACCTATCCTTTCAATTATTTTATACCCAGTTTTCTGGGGATTATCCTATAAGGGGCGTATAAGTATTAGAGGCGTAAGCTCCGCGCCTTGACCAGAGGGGTTATCAACCATGGCATCCTGAACTTGTTCATGGCTTAATGGAAAACCTTCGCTCCTGCCAATTTCATTGCGGTCAAAATCGTTAGCGTCCATAAGCACGGTAGGAACGCCCGTTCTTTCGTACAGAGCGTTGCACAGGTCATCGCCATCTGAGGGATTTACGAGCGCTAAGTCCTTATATATGTCAAATTCAGACCTATCGTAAAAACCGTCTATGCCGGCGACATCCCTGCCACAAACCTTATAAAACAAGCCCTTTATGCCAAATGGGCGGGTAATAGCGGAAACAAATGCCGCAAAAAGCACCCTTGGTAGGCCACACTCATTAATTACAAGCTGCAATTTATGCGGCTCATGCATACCTATGCCGGTTGAGTTTACCGTGGCAAAACGCCACATTAAATTAGCGAAAAAGCCGGGTTTTACATCCTCCCGCCTATGTACATTGCTTGTGCACATAGCCATTACCTTTGCGCCAAAAGAAAGACAATCCCCCGGCTCAAACAGCGGCAGGACATATTTTTCTACAAGCGCATACTGGCTTTCTCCAACGCCTACAAAATGGGTTTTTATGGCAAAACGGTCATAACGGCTGCCGTCTTCGCCTGAAACAGTGCCCCTATCGTAATAAATGACACCGTCCTTCTCCCTTTTTTGCGTTTCAAGGTTTTTGCTCATAGCACCTCCTAAATATGGGGATATTCTACCCCATGCAAGGCTTCATGTCAATTTTTTGCCAATATTTGATTTAAAATTACAAAATCCAGCAGGAGCAATTGCTCCCGCCGGAATAAAAACAGGCATAAAGCCGATAATATATCAGTTTTCAGGCACAAGCAGACCCAAATCACCATCATCGCGCAGATATAATACATGCGTGCGCTCGGTTTCTATGTCTACAAACACGAAGAAAGTATGCCCTAACATTTCCATTTGCATTATTGCATCTTCAACATGCATGGGGCGCACAGTGTAGCTCTTCTGGCGAACGATTTCACGTACTTTATGGTCTTCTTCAGTGAAGGATTCGATAAACTCCGGCGCATCTTGTACATTGATATCCTCACGCAGCCTCTTTGAAAGTTTTGTGCGGTGTTTTAATATCTGCTTTTCAAGCTTTGCAAGCGCCTTATCTATGCACAAATACAGGTTACTTTCATCGCGCGCCTCTGCACGGAGCGTTACACCTTGGAAAGGTACTGTAATTTCAACCACGCGCCTGTTCTTTTCCTTGCGCATACGTACGAACATCTCTGTATCGTCCTTAAGGTAGCGGCTCATGGTTTCGGTTTTCTTAGTGATACGTTTAGTAATTCCGGGCGTAACAACCATTCCTTTAGCAGTAATAGTCGTTTTCATATAAACAACTCCTCTCTATAAGCATTATACCTATTTATAATATACTATTTTTTATACATTTTGTCCATAGCAGAATAATGAGCGGCGAGTAATTCCTCCGCCTTGACAACTGGGTTATAAATTCGCTTTAAATTTTCATTAGCTCAGCTAGGTATTCTTACAATGTCATATATCGCCAAATAAAGCCACACTCTTCAGCTTGGGAAACTATTTTATTTTCTTTACGAAATCACCTATCACCATTTCCAAATTCGGTTGCCCGATTTCTTGAAGCTTATAATCTACCTTAACGCAGGGCTTATTGATATCAATGACGCGCTTTAAGTCAATAGGAGTTCCAATAATAACGCTATCGCATTCACAGGCATCAATAGTTGCGGCGAGGTCTTTTATCTGCTCGTCGCTATATCCCATAGCGGGCAGCACCGTTCCTATTTCCGGATAAATTTGGAAGGTTTCTTTTAGCTTGCCTACAGCATAGGGACGCGGGTCTATAAGCTCGGTTGCACCAAAGCGTTGCGCCGCAACAACTCCGGCGCCGATTTTCATCTCGCCATGGGTAAGCGTCGGTCCATCTTCAACAACAAGAACGCGCTTGCCGTGTATGGCAGATATATCATCAATAGTGAGGGCGCTTACCGCGTCAATAACAGTTGCCTTTGGGTTAACACTTCTTATGTTTTCGCGAACTGTAATAATATCTTTATAATCGGCGCTGTCTATTTTGTTAATCACCACAACATCTGCCGTTCTCAAGGAAACTTCGCCGGGGTAATAAGATACTTCGTGACCCGGGCGAAGCGGATCCACTACAGTAACCATCAAATCAGGCGTATAGAAAGAAAAGTCATTATTACCGCCATCCCAAAGGATTACATCACAACCATCAGGGTCGTTCTCCGCAGCGCGCAGAATGGCTTCATAGTCGACGCCAGCGTAAATAACATTGCCACAGACGATATGGGGCTCATATTCCTCCATTTCCTCAATAGTGCAGGAGTGCTTTTCTAGGTCTTCTATCGTGGCAAAACGCTGTACCTTTTGCTCGCTCAAATTGCCGTAGGGCATGGGATGGCGTATAGCAACTGCCTTAAGACCTTTTTCATTTAGAATTTCAATAATTTTGCGTACGGTCTGGCTCTTCCCACAGCCTGTTCTAACTGCGCAAATAGCAATTACGGGCTTTTCGCTTTTAATCATAGTTGCCTTGGGACTTAAAAGCGTAAAGCTAGCTCCTGCAGCGTTGACAAGAGCGCTGAGGTTCATAACATCATGATAGTGAACATCGCTATAAGAAAAAATACACTCATCTATGTTTTCATTTTTAATAAGCTCGGCAAGCTCACTTTGCTCAACAATAGGTATCCCTTCAGGATATAGGGAGCCAGCTAAATCTGCCGGATAGCGGCGGCCGGCTATATCTGGAATCTGGGCGGCGGTAAAAGCCACAACCTTGTAGTTGGGATTGTCTCTGTATACGGTGTTGAAGTTGTGAAAATCCCGTCCTGCCGCACCGATTATAACTATTCTCTTTACCATGCAATCACTCCTTAATCGTGTAATAATTATTCATGTACCTGTATATATTATCATATTTTTACACGATTGTATAGCCCCCTGCCATTACAAATTTTTTGTAAGCTCACTATACATTTTCATAAGTTCTGCTACGCATTCCGATTCTGTCATGTTTCTCCAGTTAAAACCGTAAGCTTCCATAACAACCTTGTCATTCTCTTGGTGGGCTTTTCTGAGTTCCGGAGGCATGGTAAGTTCATCATAAAGGTCAGCCAAAGTAGAATCCGGATACTTTTCTCTTGCCTTTAAAATAAAACCCGCAGTTTCTATAATCTTTTCTTTTTGTTCTTTTGACGGTGATGGCCATGGAAAATTGTTGTAAACAGTAGAAGCAGAATAGCGATATCGCATTTCTAATCGACCTGCTACAACTCTCATCCAAGCATTGTGGACATTAGATGTAATAATTCCAAACTCATATATTGTTGCACCTGGCACTATCAACACTGCATCAGACGCTAAAATCTCTTTCTCCATAAAACCAATTGGAATATATTTTCTTCGTTCTGATGAGACCCTTGGTATTATTAGATAATCTGAATCCGGAATATTTTCAACATGAAATCTGGTTGGTTTGTCGGCAATTTTTCTAGTGCCTGCACTCTTGCTGTTTAGCCTATATTCTCTTACATTTTTAACTCTCTCTAAACATTTAGGCATTTTTCTAAGTACATTAGGTGGGCAATCTCCAAGCCATAAACAGTACCTTGGCTCTCGGTTAATAAATTCATACGCACCATACCAAGGTCTAAACCAGTCCTTACTAAGTGGTTCTTGTTTAATAAAATCTTCCATCTCATCTTTTGTGAATAAATAATTTCCGCCATCAATCGGTTTATTCCCTATACCAATTGCCGGAACATTTGCTATTGGTTTACTTCTGCTTTTTACAAAAATATTTTCGGCGTCAAGTAAATAAGCGTTGATATTTTCAGCTTTTTTCACCATGCTTTCTGAACTATATAAGTATTTGTCCTTCTTGTTTTCCTGTGAAAAACCTATAATTACACAATGTACATGAGCTTTCATACTCGCTTCACTATCCCACACAAAGCTTTGGTGGGCAAAATTGATATGTATATCATAATCCACAAATAACGGTTCCCATAATATTGCAACCTGTTCACCTTGTGCAATTGAATTAGTTGAAACTAGCGCACAGTGTAAATTGGTATCTCTAATATAATCACAAGCTTTTTTGTACCATGCACTAACATAATCAAGGCTTCCTATACCTTTAAAGTCCCCAAATACTTTATGCATATCCATTTTTTGCTTAATATCCATTATTCTAGCGCCAACAAAAGGCGGATTCCCCATAATATAGTTTAGCTCATGCTTAGGAACAACTTCTTCCCAATCCATAGTCAAAGCATTTCCTTCAACTATGTTGGGGTATGTTTTAAGCGGCAGAAAGTCTAGGTTCATATTAACTATATCTTCAGTTTCTTTCATCATCTGCGACTCTGCTATCCATAGAGCAGTCCTAGCTACTGATACTGCAAAGTCATTTATCTCTATTCCATAAAACTGGCTAATAGACACCTTTATGGGGTTGTGTGTTATAGCTAACACAATTTGTCCCCCGTATAGTTCTTTTAATATCTCATTTTCTAATTTGCGAAGGGAAATATAAGTTTCAGCAAGAAAGTTTCCGCTTCCCGCCGCGGGGTCTAAAAACTTTAGATAAGCCATCTTGTCCTGTAACTCTTCAAAGCGTCGCTTTTTTGTAGCAACAGTTTTTAAAGCCTTTATCTCCTTAAACTCCTCACGGAGTTCGTCCATAAATAATGGGTCTATAACCTTATGTATATTTTCAATGGAAGTATAGTGCATACCTCCGGACCTTCTGGTTTCAGGGTTCAGTGTGGATTCAAACACGCCGCCAAATACCGTGGGGCTTATTTTAGACCAATTGAAACTCGCCGATGCTTTCTCAAGTATGATATCTATAATCTCTTCATTGACCCTTGGTATAACTACTTCCTTTTTTTCAAAAAGCCCACCGTTTACATAGGGAAATGCCAATAAATCCTCCGATGAATACGGGTCGCGCTCATGCTCCTCTTGGTCTAGCACTTTAAAAAGTTCAAGAAGAGCTCTTCTAAATCCGGATTTTGAATCCCTATATTTAGCCAAATAATCATGAAACATATTATGGCACCCAAACAGCCCCGCATCTTCAGCATAAAAGCAAAAAACCAAGCGAACGCAGAGTATATTTAAGTTTTTTAGGGTTTCTTCATCCTCAGGGTTATTATACTGCTTGAGCAAAGCGTCATATAGCACGCCAACAAGCTCACCCGCCTTTATGGATACTTCCGTAGTCCTTTTTATATAATTGCTTTCAACATCCACAAGGAAATTCAGACGATAATAATCTTCTTCCAAATCCTTTAAGTAAATAACTTCCGGCTCTCCGCCAGGCTTTTCCATATCAAATATATGAAACTCTTTAAAGTTGGATAGTACAATCCATCTTGGTCTGTCAGAGTAAGGCAATTCAATTGAATATCGTTTCGCCTGTTGAAAGGGTGAAAGAAGCGAACCATCCGATTGCCTTATAGGCTTTCTTAAATTTTTATCTATAGATTTTTGTTCAATTAACACATGGGTTGATGGGATATAGGCATCAATAAAGCTTGTATTATCCAGCATAACCTTATCTTCAAAGTTTATAAATTCCGCAGGTTTTTCTATACCATATACTTCGTTTAATAGGGATAACCAAAAAGGGGCGGAGTGACCTTTTTCATAGCCTTTACCCTCCCATTTTCTAGCAAACTCCCTTGCCGCTTTCCTCTGTTGCGCCTGTGTTAACATTTATCCACCTTACAAAATTATTTGCCATTTGATTAGCAAGCGAATTATACCATACGAAACAAGCTTTTTGAAACCGTAAACATTGCATAAAAAATTAAAACCATAAGGCTTAACAATAAGCGGTTTTTCGTGTAGAATATAGGTATAAAAACTATATGGAGGAAATACTTTGAAAACCATTATGCAATGCGTACCCAACTACTCAGAAGGGCGTAATTTGGATATTGTATCAAAAATTGCCGAGTGTTTTAAGGGAAAAGAGGGCGTACGCCTACTTGATTATAGCAGCGATGAGGACCATAACCGCTCTGTTTTTACTATTATTGGGGAGCCTGAAAAGCTGCGCGATGCAGTTATAGCTTCATGCGAAGTAGCGCTAAATAGTATAGATTTAAGAAACCATAAGGGGCAGCACCCGCGTATGGGTGCGGTGGACGTAATTCCCTTTATCCCGATTAAAAATTGCGGCATAAAAGATGCGGATGATATAGCAAAACAAGTAGGTAAATATCTGGGTGAAGTACTTAATCAACCTGTGTATCTGTATGAAAAATCCGCTATTAACCCAAGTAGAGAAAACCTTGCGGATGTACGCAGGGGTGAATTTGAAGGGCTTTCTGATAAAATGCAAAAGCCCGGATGGGAGCCGGACTATGGTCCCCCATACCCTAACCCGTCCGGCGGGGCTACGGCAGTTGGAGCAAGAATGCCGCTTGTTGCATTTAATGTAAACCTAGCTACAGATAATCTTCAAATAGCCAAGGAAATAGCTAAAAAGGTACGCCACTCAAACGGCGGGTTCAGGTACATAAAGGCTATGGGCGTTATGCTTGAGGAGAGAAATATAGCCCAAGTATCCATGAATGTTACAGACTATACCAAAACAAGCCTCTACCGAGTGTTTGAAACAATTAAGATGGAGGCGCAGCACTATGGAGTAGGCGTTGTGGGTTCAGAAATAATAGGTCTTGCACCTATGCAGGCACTCATAGATAGCGCAGAATATTACCTGCAAATTGAAAACTTCAGCCCCAAGCAGGTACTTGAAAACAGGCTGCTTGAAGGAGATGAATAATGGACTTTAAAAACTACACTTTACAGGAATTTTCCGATATAACAGCATCAAATTCCCCCGCGCCTGGCGGCGGAAGTATATCCGCAATGGTGGCTTCTTATGCGGCGGCGCTTATATGCATGGTAGCGGAGCTTACCATAGGCAAAAAAGGCTATGAACATGTTTATGACGTTATGAACGATACATTAAACAAGGCGGATAAACTAAGGAAAGACCTTCTTGATGATATACAAAAGGACAGCAGCTCATTTGACGGTTATATGCTTGCGCTTAAAATGCCTAAAGATACTGACGAAGAAAAGCACCTACGCCAAATTGCAATGCATGAAGCGCTTAAAAATGCCTGCTTGGTTCCGCTTGGCGTTGCAAATAAAAGTATTGAGGTATTAAAACTCGCCAGAATAGTCTGTGAAAAAGGCAATAAAAACACTTTGAGCGATGGGCTTGTTTCTGCGTATATGGCGCGCTCCGCCGCCCTAGCTGCGATAGAAAATGTGCTTATAAACATTAGCGGAATTAAGGATGAAAGCTTTGTTGCAAATATCAAAAACGAATGCGAAATAATACAGAATAGAGCCACAGAGCTTGAAAATGTGTGCAAGGCTGTAATCAAGCTATAGGAGGAAATATTATGCATGAAGAATTGTTTGACATACTGCCGGAATACCCAAAATTTGAGCCCGGCATAAGAAGGGCGCCAAAGAGGGAATCCGAATTAAGCCAAGAGGATAAAAAGCGCGCCATAAAAAACGCACTTCGCTATATCCCAAGCAAGCACCACAAAAAACTTTTGCCGGAATTTAAGAAAGAACTTGAAGAAAGGGGCAGGATATACGGTTATCGCTTTAGACCTGAAGGCTTAATAAAAGGAAAGCCTATAGACGAATATAAAGGCAACTGCATAGAGGGAAAAGCTATACAGGTTATGATGGATAATAATCTAGACTTTGCTGTTGCCCTATACCCTTATGAGCTTGTAACATACGGAGAAACTGGGCAGGTAGCGCAAAACTGGATGCAGTATAGGCTTATAAAATACTACTTAGAGCAGCTTACGGATGAACAAACTCTAGTGCTTATGTCAGGGCACCCTTTGGGCTTATTTAAATCCCACAAGCTTGCTCCTAGGTTTATAATAACAAACGGTCTTATGGTGGGAGAATTTGACAACCAGCAGCAGTTCAACAGAGCAGCAGCGCTTGGCGTTGCCAACTACGGTCAGATGACGGCAGGCGGGCTTATGTACATTGGCTCTCAGGGCATAGTACACGGCACTTATAATACACTGCTTGGCGCCGGCAGGCTTAAGCTTGGTATTCCCAAGGAAGGCAATCTTAAAGGCAAGCTCTTTGTGTCTTCCGGTCTTGGCGGTATGAGCGGAGCGCAGGGCAAGGCGGCGGTAATAGCTGGCTGCGCATCTATAATAGCCGAGGTTGATATATCCCGCATAGAAACAAGGCTTGAGCAGGGCTGGGTTGACGCATACTACGACGGTCCCGAAAAGGCTGTACAAAAGGCGCTTGAAGCTAAAAATAACGACGAGCCATGCGCAATAGCCTACCACGGTAATATAGTTGACTTACTCTCCTATCTGCTTGATAACAATATACATGTAGACCTTATGAGCGACCAAACCAGCTGCCACGCAGTATATGACGGCGGCTACTGCCCGCAGGGCTTAAGCTTTGAAGAGCGTACCCGAATGCTTGCGGAGGATAGGGAAGCCTTCATAGAAAAGGTGGATGAAAGTCTTAAAAAACACTATCAGCTTATATGCGAACACTCAAAGAGAGGTTGTTATTTCTTTGACTATGGCAACAGCTTTCTAAAAGCCGTGTTCGATGCGGGGGTTACCGAAGTCTGCGCAAATGGAGTTAATGATTTAGACGGCTTTGTTTTCCCAAGCTATGTTGAGGATATTCTGGGACCGGAGTTATTTGACTTTGGCTACGGTCCATTCCGCTGGTGCTGTCTATCGGGCAAAGATGAGGACCTTAAAAAGACAGATAAGGCGGCTATGGATATAATAGACCCGAACAGACGCTATCAGGATAGGGATAACTGGGTATGGATAAGGGACGCGGAAAAGAATAAACTAGTAGTAGGCACAAAATGCCGCATACTCTACCAAGATGCCATAGGCAGACGGGATATAGCCCTTCAATTCAATAAAATGGTAAGGGATAAAGAGATAGGTCCAGTAATGCTGGGCAGAGACCACCACGACACAGGCGGTACGGATTCGCCCTTTAGGGAAACAAGCAATATAAAGGATGGCTCTAACATAATGGCGGATATGGCAACACAGTGCTTCGCCGGGAATGCCGCAAGGGGTATGAGTATGGTTGCGCTGCACAACGGCGGCGGAGTAGGCATAGGCAAAGCTATAAACAGCGGTTTTGGTATGGTGCTTGATGGCTCAGAGCGGGTTGATGAAATCCTAAAATCCGCAATGCCTTGGGATGTTATGGTTGGCGTTGCAAGGCGCGCATGGGCAAGAAACCCAAATGCTATTAAAACTGGAATAAATTACAACAAAGACTATGGCGCCGAAAACCATATAACCCTCCCCTTCCCCTTGGACGATAGCTTGTTTGAGGATATTCTATGAAATGCATAACAAATATAGGCTTACTTGCTACCGCCAAGGGAACAAGCCCAATAGCAGGATTAAAACAAGGCAAAATAAGCCTTAAAAAAAATCAGAGTATACTTATACAGGGCGATACAATAATAGATATCGTAGACAGCGTACCAGAAAGCTTTTCAGGCGAAATTATAGACGCTGAGGGTTGTCTTGTTACGCCCGGGCTTGTGGATTCTCATACTCACCTTGTATTCGGCGGTTGGCGCGCGCATGAATTGCAGCTTAAAATGCAGGGAGTTGACTACCTAGAAATACTTAAAGCGGGCGGAGGTATACTTAGCACTGTTAAGGAAACGCGCGCAGCCAGCGAAGAAGAGCTACTAAATAAAGCTGGCAAAATACTATCCGAAATGCTAAAAGAAGGCATTACCACGGTTGAAGCAAAATCCGGCTATGGGCTTAATTTAGAGGACGAGCTAAAGCAGATGAGGGTTGTAAAACGCCTTAACCAAGTGCAGGAAGTAGAGCTTGTTTCAACACTTATGGCTGCGCATGCCCTGCCCAATGAATATTTAGACAATAAAGAGGGATATATAGAGCTAATAATAGATACTATTATTCCAGAAACCGCAAAACTTAACCTTGCCGAATTTTGCGATGTATTTTGTGAAACAGGTGTATTTAATGTTGAGGAATCAAGGCGCATACTTGAAGCCGCAAAAGAACACGGCATGAAACTCAAGATACATGCAGATGAAATAAACGCAATAGGCGCTAGCCGCCTTGCAGGTGAAATAGGCGCTATAAGCGCTGAACACTTAATAGCAGTTGATTATGAGGGGCTAAACTCACTAAAAAACGGTGGCTGCATAGCTTGCCTATTGCCTGCAACATCATTTTACCTTGGCAAACCCTACGCACCCGCAAGAAGTATGATAGACATAGGTATACCCGTTGCAATAGCAACTGATTTTAACCCCGGTTCCTGCCCCTCGCATTCCTTGCAATTTTGCTGTAACCTTGCAAATTATTTCTATAAATTAACGCCCGAAGAGATACTAAGCGCAGTTACGCTAAATGCCGCCTGTGCGTTAGATTTGGGTAATAAAATAGGCAGCATAGAAAAAGGTAAACAAGCGGATATAGTTATATGGAACGCCCCTGATTTAGACTTCCTCTGCTACCGCTTTGGAAGTAATTTGGCAGCCAAGGTTATAAAAAAAGGTAATATTGTGGTCTAGAATTTCTTTTGAATACTACTTATTTTCCCATCAAATATTTTAGCAAAGTATTAAGAGCTCATGTATAAACTTGCTATGTATCTCCTTTGTATTTTTGCAAGAAGCATAAAAACGCTTGCATAACACCGACACTAATATACTCTTATCGAGCCATAAATTACAACTTGTTTTATTGTTAAATCTTATCAATGCTTGCGCCTTGAGAAAAGCGCGTGTATAATTACCGTATTCTCAAGGAGGTGTTTTATTGCTAAAGTATGCTCTAAAACGCATATTACTTGCCATGGTAAGCGTTTTTGTGATTATGGCAATAGCTTTTTTCAGTATGAATGCGATTCCCGGAGGTCCGTTCGCAAAGGAAAAAGCGCCGGAACCGGCAGTGCAGGCTGTACTTGAAAAACGCTTCAACCTCGATAAACCGGTAATGGAACAGTTTTTCTTATACATAAGCAATATTTTTCAAGGAGATTTTGGTATATCGCTTAAAACCGGAAGAGAAATTAGCACAACCATATTTGAATCCTTCTCAATATCCGCAAAACTTGGCGGTTATTCTATACTTATTGCACTTATTATGGGTCTTATTCTGGGTTCAACAGCTGCCCTTACCCGAAACAAATGGCCTGACCAGCTTATAGTATTTTTTACCACCCTTTCAGTTGGTATGCCAAGCTTTGTATTGGGTACGCTTCTGTTGCTTGTTTTCAGCTTGATACTAAAGGTAGTTCCCGCTTGGAGTATAGAGAACCAAAACTATGTTCTGCCTATTATAGCCCTATCCCTATATCCTACGGCGCATATAACAAGGCTAACAAAATCTAGCCTTCTTGATGTGTTCGGGCAGGATTATATACGCACAGCACGCGCTAAAGGCGTTCCGAGGATAAAAGTAATAGTAAAACATGCGCTAAGAAACGCCCTTATACCTGTTATCACATATATTGGTCCGCTTACTGCTTATTCGCTAACAGGTTCCATGGTAATTGAAACCATATTTACCATAGGCGGGCTTGGCACTAAATTTGTAACAGGCATTACAAATCAGGACTATCCTATGATTATGGGTACTACTATCTTCCTTGCCATATTAATGGTAATTATGACGCTTATAAGCGACCTCCTCTACCGAGCGGTAGACCCGAGGATTAGCTTTGATTAAGGAGGATATCATGAGAAAATTTTCTTCAGATAAAGTACCGCGTAAAAAACTGCTAAGCTTACACATAGATGTAGATAGATTCTTACCTGCAACTTCCGAGCAAAAGGAACAGCAAGTTACTATGCTCCCTTCCACTACCTTCTTTAAGGATGGGATGAGAAAACTTTTCAAGAAACCCCTTGCTGTATTTGCAATAGTTGTACTTAGCCTAATGGTGCTTACTATAATAATAGCGCCTAGAATAGTGCCCTACGGTTATTCTGAAATAATAAAAGTAGAAGGCAAAAGGGATAGGGGTCTTAAGAACCTTCCCCCATTCACCTACTCTGAAATGGAGCAGGAAGCTATTGATAATGGCGCTGATATTTTCCCGCATATATTTGGCACGGATGAACTTGGCAGGGATTATTTTATTAGGGTTGTATACGGTACAAGGGTTTCGCTCACGGTTGGTCTATTTGCAAGCATAATAGTGCTTGTAATAGGGCTTTTATACGGCTCTATCGCCGGTTACTTTGGCGGCATGGTTGACCTTATTATGATGCGTATTGTGGATATTATATACTCCCTTCCCGACACGCTTATGGTAATACTGCTTTCAGTTGTGCTGGATAAGGTTATAGGCGAATCCCTACATGGCACAGCGTTTGCAAGCATAGGCACAAATATGATAAGCCTTTTTGTTGTATTTGCCCTTCTATACTGGGTTGGTATGGCAAGGCTGGTTCGCGGGCAGATACTCTCCATCAAAAACAACGAATTTGTCCTCGCGGCAAGGGCTATGGGCGCTAGCAACTGGCGTATAATAAGAAAGCATATACTACCAAACTGCATGAGCGTAATTATAATATCAACCGCGCTTCAAATACCCTCCGCTATATTTACGGAGAGTTTCCTAAGCTTTATAGGCCTTGGCGTGCAAGCACCTATGCCCTCACTTGGCTCACTTGCCAACTTCGCAAGGGGTGGTATGCAGTCCTACCCCTATAAGCTGCTCATACCTGCTATTGCTATATGCCTTATAGTGCTTTCGTTCAACCTTTTAGGCGATGGTCTGCGTGATGCCTTCGACCCGAAACTGAGGAGGTAGTCATGAACGATACACCTTTACTACAAGTTAAAAATCTAAGCACTTCTTTCCCTACTGAGCAGGGCGTAGTCCATGCGGTCAACGGCATTTCATTCAATCTAGATATAGGAAATACGCTGGGCATAGTTGGCGAAAGTGGCTCCGGCAAAAGCGTTACAGCATACTCTATTCTGCGTATATTAACTGACCCCGGTAGAATTACAGGTGGAGAAATATACTTCAAAGGTGAAAACATATTAAACTACTCTGAAAAAGAGATGTATGATTTCCGTGGAAAGAAAATAAGCATTATATTTCAAGATCCGATGACCTCTTTAAACCCTGTATATACTGTCGGTAACCAGATAACCGAAGCAATACTCCTACATACCGACCGCAACAAGAAAGAAGCTAATGAAAGAGCGCTTAACCTGCTTGAACTAGTAGGCGTAAATGACCCACAGAAGCGCCTTAAACAGTACCCGCACGAGCTATCCGGCGGCATGAGGCAGAGGGTAATGATAGCCATAGCCCTAGCCTGTGAGCCTGATATTTTAATAGCGGATGAACCCACAACTGCACTTGATGTTACAATACAGGCGCAGATTCTAGAACTTATGCAGGAGCTACAAAAAAAGCTCGGCATGGCAATCATAATGATTACACACGACCTTGGTGTAATAGCCGAAATGTGCAACGAAATAATAGTAATGTACGCTGGCAGGATATGCGAAAGAGGCACCGCTGATGAAATTTTCTACAACCCCTGCCACAGTTATACCAAAGGTTTGCTAAGGTCTTTACCCAAATTTACCAAGGATAGAGAGAAACTTATCCCAATATCGGGCACTCCTATTGATTTACTTAATATGCCTAAGGGCTGCGCCTTTGCCCCACGCTGTAAGGACGCTATGCAAATATGCCTTAGTGAGCTGCCCAAGGAAATCCCTATTAATGACTTTCACCTCGCCTCTTGCTGGATGAATGTTAAAAAAGTATATGATGAAGTAAAGGAGGGGCGCAAAAATGGCTGAACATCTGCTTGAAGTTAAAGACCTTAAACAATACTTCCCTGTTCGCTCAAGCTTTTTCAAGAAGACAAATTTAAAAGCCGTAGACGGCGTTTCCTTCCATATAGATGAGGGTGAAACCCTAGGATTGGTTGGCGAATCAGGCTGCGGTAAAACCACAGTAGGTAGAACCATAGTGCGCCTATATAAGCCTACCAGTGGCAGTATAAAATACAAGGGCACAGAAATTGATGATAATAATATCCGCTCTTTTCGTAAGGAAATGCAGATAGTATTTCAGGATCCTTACTCCTCATTAAACCCAAGAATGACAGTTGCTGATATAGTCGGCGAACCGCTTGATATACATAAGCTCTATTCAAGCAAGAATGAAAGAGAAGAGAAGATTGCAAACCTTTTATCCCTAGTTGGGCTTAATGCAGACCACTCAAGGCGCTATGCACATGAATTTTCCGGCGGACAGCGCCAGAGGATTGGTATCGCAAGGGCGCTTGCAGTAAACCCCAAGTTTATCGTATGCGATGAGCCGGTATCCGCGCTTGATGTATCCATACAGGCTCAGATAATAAATACATTTGAGGAATTACAGGATAAGCTTGGACTCACCTATCTATTTATAGCGCATGACTTACTTGTAGTACAGCACATAAGCAGGCGCATAGCTGTAATGTATCTTGGACGCATAGTTGAGATAGCTCCATCTGTCGAGCTTATAGAAAACCCTCTGCACCCGTATACTCAATCGCTCATATCCGCAATTCCCGTGCCAGACCCTGACACCGCTAAAAAAAAGCATCGTATAGTGCTTGAGGGCGATGTGCCAAGTCCGCTTGATGTCCCCTCCGGCTGTGCTTTCAGAACCCGCTGCAGATATGCTACTGAAAGATGCGCAAAAGAAATACCCGAGCTTACTAAAAGAAGCGAAGGACATATGTCTGCCTGCTTCAACAAATAAACGAATCTTTGGGGCTATTCCCTTAGAAATAAAGTATTGGAGGAACCAACATGAAGAAACTAACCGCATTGTTTCTATCCGCACTTATGGCAATAAGTGGCTTAACTATTGCGCTTGCGGGTGGAGCAGCTCCTGAATGGACAGCCTATGATGAGCTAATCGCTGAAATTAAAAGCACTACTGACTTTACAAAACGCGTAGAACTCATGCATCAGGCTGAGGACATGCTGATGGATACAGCCGCGCTGCTGCCCATCTACTATTACAACGACACCTATATGATGAAGGAAGGCATTGAGGGATTCTATTCCAATGTATACGGAAATAAATTTTTCCAGTACACTACCTATAAGGACAATTCCTCCCTTCGCATAAATCTGTCAAGCGAACCTGACAAGCTGGACCCCGCCCTTAACTCAAGCGTTGACGGCGCCTGCCTTGCAATCGCTTCTTTTGGCGGACTTTATACCTACGATAAAGACGGCAAACCCGCACCTAACTATGCAGTAGACTATGAAGTATCTGACGACGGTCTAGTATACAAGTTTAAAATGCGTGATGGTCTTAAATGGTCAGACGGCAGCGAACTTAACGCTAAAGACTTTGAATACTCTTGGAAACGCGCTGCATCTACCGAAACCGCAGCGGACTATTCCTACATGTTCAGCGGCATAAAGGGCTATCCGGACGAACTAGCAGTAAGCGCTTCTAAAGATGGCAAAGTCTTCACCGTTGAACTTGCTGCTCCCTGCGCCTATATGCTAGACCTTTGTGCATTCCCCACATTCTTTGCTGTACCTCAGGCTGATGTGGAAGGCGCCGACGGCTTCAAAGATGACAAGGGCGAAATCCTTAACCCCGGTGCATGGGCTGTTGAAGCAGGCTTCACTACAAGCGGCGCTTACAAGCTTGAAAGCTGGAAGCACAACGAAAGCATGGTATATGTAAAGAACGAGAATTACTGGGATGCAGAAAATGTAACCATGGAAAAACTTGAGTTCATGCTTTCCGACGATGAAACTGCAATCTATGCAGCTTATAACGCTGGCGACCTTGACTTTATCGACACAGTACCTCCAGATGAGATTGAAAAGCTTAAAGGCAATCCTGAGTTCCATATCATCGACAACCTAGGCACCTATTACATCAACTTCAATGTAAAATCCAAACTATTTGACGGTAAAACCGTTGAAGAAGCCGCCAACATGAGGAAGGGTATAAGCTACCTAATCGACCGTCCCTACATCGTTGAAACTGTAGGTCAGACAGGTCAGCTTGTTGCAACGAGCTTTATCCCTGCAAAGATGCTAAACGGCGCTGGCGGTGTATTTAAGGATGCCGATGGCTGGGATTATCCCTATGAAGATGGCTATTTTGAGCCTGAGCGCGATGTTGAAAAAGCCGTTGAATTCCTGAAGGCCGCAGGCTTTAAGTTTGACGACAACAATGTACTATCCCCCGACACTCCCCTAGCATTTGAGTATGTAACCAACCAAACCGCAGGTCACGTAGCTATTGCTGAAATCGTTCAGCAGGACCTTGCCGAAGTTGGCATAGCTATGACTATAAAAACGCTTGATTGGAACGTATTCCTTAACGAGCGCAAGGCAGGTAACTACGATGTGGCTAGGAACGGCTGGATAGCAGACTTCAACGACCCTATCAACATGCTTGAAATGTGGACAAGCGACAGCGGCAATAACGACGCTCAGCTGGGTAAATAATTAAATTTAGGATTTATTCCTCTACTAATTCAGCAAGCCCCGAAAATTCGGGGCTTGTCTGCTTGAAAGCCTATATACAATATGTTAAAATCTCTCTAATACTATGTTGCTTTTAGAACAGCGATTTTATTGTAGCGGTTTTTTCGGTTTGGCAAAGCATTGTGAAGGAGGCATGGTGAATCCTATGCTGACTGAGCAAGGCAAAGCCAAAATGGAAAAGACGCGCAATAAAACGCTGGAGTAAAGGCAACATTGTATAAGATTGGGGGGATACCGTGCAAAATAAACCGCTAAACACCCTCTTTAGACAAGAGGATTTAAGTTTGTGGAATGAATTTATTCCCATACGCTACAGCGTTAGGCATTTTTTAGATAATACTTCTATTGATAGTATAAATGCGCTTGAATATTCACTTGCTAGATATAGCATATACGGCGCGCGTGTTGTGCTTAAGCGAAACGAGCAGAGCAAAGATGTTATGGTTAAGCTTCCTCTATTCCCAAAGTTTGAAAATGTGTTTCACTATGCCTGCGTCATTACAGATTACAGCGTTCCCCTATCTAAATTTTATGCAGGCATATTAGGTGAAGCTTTTGTATTAAACGCAAGCTCTCTAGGGCTTGGTACATGCTGGGTTGCCGGCAACTTTAGGCGTAGCGCATGTGATGTAAAGCTAGCAGATGGTGAGAGGATACTGGCAATAATACCCTATGGTAAACCCCTTGGAAACACTAAAAAGAAAGGGCGCAAACCGCTAAATGCCCTATGCAAAAGCAACCCTTCCGCCTGGCCACTCTGGGCGTATAGAGCAGCGGACGCCGTTAGAGTAGCGCCGTCAGCTGTAAACCTACAGCCTTGGCGTTTTGATTTTGCAGGAAGTACCCTATGCATTAAATTTAGGTTTCTTAACAGCCTTGACGCAGGTATAGCTTGTCTACATGCAATGGCCAGCCTTCACGATACAGCACTTGAGTTCTTCATAGATGAAAAAGACAATTCCATTAGGTTTTTTGTTGAAAGATGACATTATTTGATTTTCTAAACCATGATAACGATAAGAGCCGCCCACTTGCAGATAGAATGCGCCCCCGCAATCTGGATGAATTTTACGGGCAGGAGCATATAGTAGGCAAGGGAAGGCTGCTCAGAAGAGCCATAGAAGCTGACAGGCTTACCAGCAGTATTTTTTATGGACCTCCGGGAACCGGCAAAACAACGCTTGCAAATATTATAGCCGAAATTACAAGCGCCGCATTTGAGCGCATGAACGCCGTTACAAGCGGCGTTGCCGATGTTAGAGAGGTACTAAAACAGGCTGAGGACAGGCAGAAGATGTATGGCAAAGCCACATATTTATTGCTTGATGAATGCCATAGGTGGAACAAAGCTCAGTCGGACTCTATACTACCTGCAATAGAAAAGGGAATAATACGCTTTATAGGCTCAACAACCGAAAACCCTATGGTATCTATGACTCCAGCTATAGTAAGCAGGTGCCGCCTGTTTGAATTTAAGCCTTTAAACACAGTTGATGTTGAAAATATACTTATAGCTGCAATAAATGACGAAGAAAGAGGCTTAAAAAAGCTAAATGTAGTTATAGATGATGATGCGCTTAAACATTTAGTTAATGTATCAAACGGTGATGCGCGCATGGCGCTAAACGCGCTTGAGCTTGCGGCGCTCACAACGCCAACTGTAAATGGACGGATAACTATAACGCTTGATATAGCGCAAGAAAGCATACAAAAGCCCGTAGTGCGCATGGACGACAACCTGTACTACGACATGCTTTCTGCCTTCTGTAAATCACTCAGAGGTTCAGATAGCGATGCTGCTCTGCTGTGGTTTTCAAGGCTGCTCTATGCCGGCTGTGACCCTATGTTGCTCGCGAGGCGCATAATCGCCCACGCCAGTGAAGATGTAGGACTTGCAAACCCTGATGCCATGGTACAGGCTGTATCAGCTGCGCAGGCGCTTAAAATAGTAGGTATGCCGGAAGCAAGGCTCTCTCTAACGCAAGCTATAATCGCTGTATGCGAAAGCCCAAAATCCGACAGCGTTGTTAAAGCCATGTCAAGCGCACAAAAAGACGCTGAAAAAGGTGATATAGGCGCTGTACCTATGCACCTTAGGGATACGCATTATAAAGGCGCAAGCAGGCTCAAGAGTGGGGAAGGCTATCTATACCCGCATGATTTTGAAGACCATTATGTAAAGCAAAACTATATGCCTGAAGGCTTTGAGGATAGAGTTTACTACGAACCAGGCAATCTAGGTTTTGAAAAAAACATAATTAAAAAGAAGGATAAAAAATAATGAGCTATCATTTTTTTGCATATCTATCACGCATGAAATACATATTGCGCTGGGGACTAATGCGAAACACCATACCTGAAAATGTTATGGAGCATTCTATGCAGGCGGCAATGTTCGCCCATGCTATTGCGCTAATTGGAAAAGAGCGTTATGGAAAAACATACGATGCACAGCATATTATGGCGCTTGCGCTCTACCACGACGCAAGCGAAGTAATAACTGGTGACCTTCCAACGCCTATTAAAAACAACAACCCCGCTATTAAAATGGAATATAACAAAATAGCAGATGTAGCGGCGCAAAGGCTGCTTAATATGCTGCCTGATGACTTAAAACCGCATTACAGGAAACTTATATCCCCCGATGAATCTTCCGATGAATGGCGCATAGTAAAGGCAGCAGACAGAATATGCGCGTATGTAAAATGCTTAGAAGAAAGCAAAGTTGGCAACAGGGAATTTGCCGAAGCGCAAGTTGGTATACTTAACTCCATACAGGCAATTGAGCTTCCCGAAGTTAAAGACTTTATGCGCGAATTTGTGCCCGGCTTTGCAATGAGCCTTGACCAGATATCTACATAAATAATGCCGAATGTATACCAAACGGCTTTTGTTTTGTGAAAATTATTATTTGCTTTCGCTTTTTTTATCTAACATCATCTGGCGCAGTTCATTCATAAAGCTTGGTATATCTGTAAATTGGCGATATACCGATGCAAAGCGCACATAGGCTACCTCGTCAAGTTTTCTAAGCTCCTCCATAACCATCTCGCCTATCTGCCTAGTTGTAAGTTCCTGCTTCATGCTGTTATAAGCCATCTGCTCAACGCCAGATACTATGCTATCTATCTGCTTTGCAGTTACAGGTCTTTTATGGCAGGCTTGAATGATGCCATTGCGTATTTTTTCAGGCGAAAAAAGCTCCCTAGTCTGGTCCTTTTTAATAACAAGAAGGGGTACATTCTCAAGCTTTTCATATGTTGTAAAACGTCTTGCACAGCTTGTACATTCGCGCCTTCTGCGTATGCTGGTTCTATCTTCAGTAGGGCGTGAATCCACCACCCGACTATCTTCTCCTGCGCAATATGGACATTTCATAATCTGCACCCCTTTTTCTTTATTATAGCCATAAATAGAGCTATTGGCAAGAAACATGTATCATTAATACAAACAGCAAATTAATATATGTATACTAGAAACTAATTTTCTTTAAGCTTTGAGCCAAGCATATTTTTTATATTATCTGTGGCTATTATACTCCCATCCATAAGATACCATACAGCACCTACATTTGGATAGTTTTTAAGAAATTCTTTTCCATCTTCATAGGGCATAAGGAAAAGCACGGTAGACAGCATATCGGCTAAACCGGAATCCTCTGTAACTATTGTTACAGAATGCATAAAATCCGCCGGATAAAGCGTTTCTTGAGATATTATATGGTTGTATAATTTTCCATCAACTTCATAATAGCGCTGATAATCTCCGCTAGTTACGACGGATAAATCGTGCAAAAATATTGTTTCAAATACGCCTGAAGGGTCAAATGGGTCTTGCACCCCCACGCCCCAGTTTTCCCTGCCGTCAAGCGGAGTATTGCCTGTCCTTACATTACCACCAGCATTTATTATAAACGATGGCATACTGCTATTTAACATCTCTTGCGCAACAAGCTCAGTGGCATATCCTTTAGCAACAGCGCCTAGGTTTATTTTAAGCTCTGAGTCTTTAATGAATATGCTACTATTTTTATCATCTAGTATAACATCGTCAATATTCGTATGTTTAGAGGCTTCAATAAGCTTATCCATATCAGGCAAATAGGCTTTATCGGGATTTGCGGTTGAATAATCTCTCGCGTCATGCCATAGGGAAAGCACACTCCCCATAGCTATGTTTAAAGTATTATTAAGCTTAGATTGCTCTTCTTTACACAGTTTAATTAAATCAAACAGCTCTTTTGGTACTACTACAGGCGATTGATAGGCCTTTTCGTTAACCGTGTATATATTTGTAATACCATCATACTCATTATAGCAGTCAAAAAGTTTATGGTATATATTAAACTTTTCCTCAGCTAGTTTAGCTACGCTATCAAATGTTTCTTTATCCTCAGCATAACCTATTATTGTAATAACAGTATCAAAAGTGCCAAAGAAAACATGGCTGTATTTTTTGTACTCTGTCGCTTGAATACTTGGAAAAACCATAAAAAGCACTATTAATAATGACAACAAACGCCTTTTCATTTAGTTACCCTCAGTATATCCAAGCGTGCGAAGATCTGCTTGAGAGTTGCGCCAATTGGGGCGTACCTTAACCCAAAGGTCTAAATGCACTTGATGACCCAGCAGGGTTTCAATTTCACGCCTCGCACCGCTGCCGATTTTCTTTATCATGCTGCCCTGCTTGCCTATTATAATCCGCTTATGCGAATCCTTTTCACAGTATATTGTAGCATGTATTTCGCTTAGAGAATCGCTTAATTGTTCTATTTTAAGTATCTCTATGCCCACCCCGTGAGGCACTTCCTCCTGAAGGTATAATAAAGCCTTTTCTCGTATAAGTTCGGCTATAATTATCCTTTCAGGTTGGTCTGTCATCATATCATCGGGGAAGTATTTAGGGCCTTGGGGCATAGCCTCTTCAAGTATGGACAGTAGCTCAGCTACACCGTCATTTTTAATTGCGCTTATTGGGAGTATAGCTTTAAAATTATAACCGGAAAACTCATCTATTATAGGCAGTATTTCCTGAGGAATTAATCTATCTATTTTATTTAGCAGAAGGTATACCGGAACTGAAAGCCCCGTATACTGCTTAACTATTGTATGGTCCTGCTGCCTAACATCTGTAACATCCAGCATAATACATAGGGCGTCTATCCCGCTAAGCGCTGCTTCTACAGACTGCATCATATATTCGCCAAGCTTGTTTTTAGCCTTATGTATGCCGGGCGTATCTAGAAATACTATCTGTGCATTTTCAAGCTTAACAACGCCCATGAGGCGGCTTCTTGTAGTCTGCGGCTTTGGAGATACTATTGCCACCTTCTCCCCCACCATAGCATTTAGTAGGGTGGATTTTCCTACATTGGGTCTTCCTATAAGCGCAACAAAACCTGACTTAAATTTATCCTGCATATTTATTTCTCATTCCATAAATCTTTTTTCTACATTAAGCAAAGGTGAAAAGCTTTTAGGCAGCAGCTCTTTAAGCGTTGAGTATTCTCTATTGCCCTTGTCCTTACCCCATGCAATAACTACATGCATATCTTCTGCAAATTCAAGTAATACCTGCCTGCAAGCGCCGCAGGGCCAAGGCGCAATGCCATCAGAAACTATTGCTATGGCAATAATATCCCTATCTCCGCTGCTTACTGCCTTGAATACTGCCGTTCTCTCCGCGCATATTGTAAGACCATATGAAGCGTTCTCTATATTGTTGCCTGTATACATCTTCCCTGACTTGGTTAATATGCAAGCGCATACCCTATAATTTGAATACGGCACATATGAAAATTCAAGCATATCCCAAGCCTTTTGAATCATAGCTTTTTCATTTTCCTTAAACATAACCTCATTTAATGCAAGCTCTTCATTTTTTCTCATGATTTCTTTATCTCTCTTTTCAATATGGTCAAAACCTAACAGGTGGAAAATACCGTGTACAAGCAAATAACAAAGCTCCCTTTCTAGGTTATGCCCAAAGCGCTTTGCTTGGTGTTGTGCCGTTTCAAAGGATACAATAATATCTCCTAAAAAGTACGCATTTTGCTGTATATCCCACTCTTTTGCTTTCTGTTCTTTATTTAATTTTAAAAAATCCGCCTCTGTAAGCTCTAGGCTGGGGAAACTCAGCACATCTGTAGCCTCGTCTATGCTCCTATGCTCTCTATTTAGGTTTTTAATAGCAGCATCGTTTACTATATAAATACTGGCAAAACAATTTTCCGGCAAGTTTACAAGCTTGGCACAACTATCAGCGCAGAGCTGAAATGTAGCTTTAAAATCCCCACTTAGAAGTTTTTCTTCGTCTTCTATGATTAAAGCTAAGTTATATCCCATTATTCAGCATCACCTTGGATATTGCTTTCGCTGCTTCCATTCTCATCTATCTCTTTCTTTTTAGAAGGCAATTTTTCCTGCAACTTAGAATGTTTATTTCTGCTGGGATATTCAACCCGCTCATGGAATACACCGTATAGCACTTTCGCGCAGCTTTCAGCGACGCCGTGCAAATCATCTATTGTAAGAGGAGCATTGCGTAGTTGTCCATCATCAATTTTCTGCTGAATAAGTTTAATAATAAACTCCACTATCTCTTCCATGCTGGGATGTTTGAGAGAGCGAACCGCAGCTTCTATAGTGTCACACAGCATTACTATGGCACCCTCTACGCTTCTTGGCGGCACGCTGTCATAACGATAATCATCCTCATTGACATTTTCTTTGCCTTCTTGAAGAACCGCTTTAGAGTAGAAATACATTACCAGAGAATTACCGTGGTGCTCGGATATAATGTTCTGAAGCTCCACAGGCAGACGGTGCTGTTTTGCATATACAAGCCCGTCCCTTATATGTGCTGTAATTATCGCCGCTGCAACCTGGGGCTCATTTTCGTTTAGTATATTCTCCTGATTTATTTGATTTTCCTTAAAATACTTAGGGCGCTTAAGCTTGCCAATATCGTGATAATATCCACCTGCCCTTGCAAGGTAGGGATTTGCGCCTACCCTTTCAGCACAGGCTTCTGCTAAATTAGCAATTATAAGACTGTGGTGGTATGTGCCCGGCGCTTCGGTTAATAGCCTATTCATCAAGGGCTGTTTGGGGTTGCAAAGGTCTATAAGCCTGCTTTGCGTGGGAAGATTAAATAGTGTTTCAAGCATCGGCTGTATACCTATGCTGAGCAGGGTTGAAATTATTCCACCCATAGAAGACCATGCGGCATTTGAAAATATTAGGCTGGTATCGTTGCTTACCATCAGACCAGCAGCAATTAAGGTTAAAGCGCTTATTGCAGAACCCACAAAGCCCGCCATAAGCACATGGGTGCGCCTAGAATTATCCTTAAGCATAAGCGCTGAAATTGAACCTGATGATATCCCCGATATTAGCATAAAGCAGGCATCAGCAGCAGTATTATGTCCGCCTATAGCAAGCATAAATGAAGCGATAGCTGAAAATACCGCGCTTGCAAGCAGAGCAGGTTTATAGCCTATGGAAGCTGAAAGTATTATAGAAACAAATAACAAGGGCGCTGCGTATATATAGCCTATAATTTTTGCTAATATGCTAAATAGCAGACCTATAGACAGCACCAAATATATTAATATAAGCCTCTTTGTGTTAAGGAATACATTTTTATCTAAGCTATTAAGGCATAGCATTAAACCCAGAAGCGATAAAAGCACTATTATAGTTGCGCCTACATAGGTTTTGTAATCAGTAGTATCAGTATCGAGGAGACCTAAGCTATCCAGCATCTTTATTTGGTTTTCCTTTATCCTGCCCTCTCCTCGAACCACTATATTCTGCCCTTGCTTATAGACTACAGGGTCAACAGCGTCTCTCGCAGCTTGGCGCGCAAACTCTGTAGCTTCTATATCTATAACCATATTAGGCATAATAACTTCCCTTAGCACAGGCATTGCTACATTTTGAAGCACATTTATTTCTGTGCTGTAACCTATAATGCTTACAATACTGTTTATCGCGCTATTTTCCTGCCCTTCGCTTACGCTACCCTGCATGGTATTAGCTATTGTGTCCTTTAGTGAGCTAAACAGCGTGTTAAAATCTTCCTCGCTCGTGTTCATAAGGGATTGAAGCTGAAAGGAGCGTAAAGTTATTTCCGACAGCATATCTGCCGCATAATCAAGCTCTTCTTTTGTGTAGCGCCTGTCGAACGAATAATCCTCAAGTGTTTTAGCGTACTGAATTACTGCAAAAAGTTCATTTTTAATTAATTCCAGCTTATTTAGCACCTTTTCTGTTACGCCATCCTGTAGTTTATATGTAGGCGCAACACTTTCAGCTGCGATTTTTCTGTTTTTTTCGGTACTTATTTCATCAATTACATCTTTACTTGCTGAAATTGTGTGCGTTGGTACCATGCCAACCCTTAGGTTATACCTTATTGGCGTTACGGCAGCCAAAACCATTAGCAAAATAATAATTATACCCAAAATATTAACCACTATTCGCTTAAGAGTGTCGGATTTAAGAAAGCTTTTTAGCAGCGCTATTCTATTTTCTTGCTTGTTATTCATGTGCCGTATCCTTACTCCTATTTTCGTACGCCTGTACTATCCTTTGAACCAAATCATTTCTTACCACATCATGGCGTGTTAAGTTCACTATTCCTATACCTTCAATTCCAGTTAGTACATCCACCGCATCGCTTAAACCGCTCTTTCGTCCTTGGGGTAAATCTATCTGGGTTAAGTCCCCCGTTACGACGCATTTGGCGTTTTTACCTATGCGCGTTAGAAACATCTTCATCTGCTCGGGCGTAGTGTTCTGGGCCTCATCTAATATAATAAAAGCGTCGCTTAGCGTTCTGCCTCTCATAAATGCAAGGGGAGCTACTTCTATCATGCCCCTTTCGGTATAGCGCATATAGCCATCTGCACCAAGCATATCATAAAGAGCATCATAAAGGGGTCTTAAATAAGGGTCTACCTTTTGAGACATATCCCCGGGCAGAAAACCAAGCTTTTCCCCTGCTTCAACGGCAGGGCGGGTAAGTACTAACCGTTCAACCGCCTTAGCTTTCATGGCAACAACCGCAAGTGCAACAGCCAAATAGGTTTTACCAGTACCTGCAGGACCTATTGCAAGGGTAAGCTCATTATTGCGAATAGAGTTTGTGTAATCCCTCTGCCCCTGCGTTTTGTTTACTATCTTTTTCCCCCTATAAGTATAGGCGACAACATCGTTCATCAGTGCTCTAGCGCTTGGCATATCGCCACTGAAAGCCATGTCTATATAATACTGTACTGAGGAGGTATCTATAGTCTCTCCGCTATCGTGCAGTTCAAGCAGTTGGTATATAACTTCGCTTGCTGCATTACAGTTTAGCTCATCTCCGGTTATATGAAGCGCATTATCACGCAGATGTATGCGAACCGAAAGCTCCTCCTCAATTATACGGATATTCCTGTCATTATAGCCGAACAACGCTTGGCATTGATCCATAGAGTCTAAGGTTAAATTCAAAAGCGGCAACATCTCCTCTTTTAATAATTACACAGCCAATGATACTATATTTTTATTCTAACCGCAATCTCGGCACTATAGGCACATATGTGTAATAATTTATGCTTTGCTGCCTTTTGAACCTGTAAGGCTCATCTTGCTGAATAGATCGGAGTGATATGCGTAATTGTTCTCATGCTTTTCTTCGTGCGCCTTTATGGCATAGGACACAAGTTTATCTATAAGCTTTGTATAGCGTATAGGAGGTTCAGTCTTATTCCAAAGGTAAAATGATAGCGAGCCAGGTATAGTGTTTATTTCCGTAATAAAAAGCTTACCGGTATCTTGGTCTATCATCCAGTCTATACGCACAACGCCCTTACAATCAAGCAGCTTAAACACTTTAATGGACAGCTCTTTTACCTTTTTGGTTAGTTCATCCCCTATGGGCGCAGGTATAATGCGGCTTAGAGATGCCATGCCTTCGCTGCCTCTGTCTTTAAGGTATTTTTCAAAGAAACCAAGCATATCTCCGCCAGTTGATGGCATTTCTATTACCGAAGCGCGCACATCATTATCAAAACCCATAACTGAGCAGTTTACTTCAACAGGCTCATTTAAACCTTTTTCAATTAATATTCTTCTATCATATTCACACGCTAGTTCAATTGCGCTTATTAGCTCTTCCCTATTATCAGCCCTACTTATGCCTATTGATGAGCCTAAATTAGCTGGCTTTACAAACACAGGATACGGTAGAGCTTTTTCAACCTCATAAACAACTGCTTTCTTGTTCTTTCTAAAATCGCTCCTGAGTACGCTTGTGTCATCAAGCACGGGTATTCCCCCGCCCCTAAATACATTTTTCATTATTATCTTATCCATACCAGCTGCCGAGCCCACAACGCCTGTTGATGTGTAAGGAATATCCGCAAGCTCCAAAAAGCCCTGTAAGCTGCCGTCTTCACCATGTAAACCGTGCATTACTAATACAGCGCAATCAAGCCTTGTAATTATCTTTATCTTAGGCTTTCCAAATAGACCTTTGCCATTTTGCATAACAGTTAATGCGCCAGACCGTGATGTAATATCAAGCGTTACGCGCTCATATATGCCCGGTTTTGAAAACATAATAGGCTCTCTAAAGTTATTAAGCTCAAGCAGTCCATCGCCCCAAAACCATTCCCCGCTTTTGTTTATATATATAGGGTATAAATCATATTTATTTAAATCCACAAACCTTGAAAGCTGAAGCGCGCTTATAACGGACACCTCATGCTCGCAGGATCTGCCGCCGAAAATCAGCCCTAGTTGTGTTTTTTTCATGCTACACCTCGCTATAATGGTCCGGCAAGTCGTTTTCGTAGAGCACATAATCTCCACGGGCTTTTATTGTTTCATAGTATTCATTAGCTTCTTTAAGAGAATCAAACACATGTATTGCTTCAGAAGGAAAGCCCGCCTTAATTAAGCCTTCGGCTATAGGCTCTGTGCGTTTTTTACCTATAAGCAGTACTACATCGGCAACGGAAGCTATTTGCATACCAAGTTCCTTATTGTAGCGTTCCTCTTCAAAGCCAAGTTCTACAAAACCGGGAGTAATTATTATACGCCTACCTTCGTAGTTTGGCTTGCCAAGCTCCGCCAATGTCTGTGAAGAACTTACGGGGTTGGCATTAAAGCCATTGTTTATGCGATGTACGCCATCCTCCCCCGTTTCAATTTTAAAGCGATGGCGTATAGGGGTAAGCAGCTCAACGCCGTACATTATCTGCCTATCACTAAGACCAAGCTTAATTGCAACTGCAACAGCTATAAGCGCATTGTTCACATAATGGGCTCCCCTTAAATGCATCCTTACAGGTATTCGCCTGCCATCCTTTGAGCATATGGTAAAGCATGTTTCAGTGCCTTCTTCTGCAAGATCTTCTGCCCAAATATCTTCGCCATTATCACCCGCAATAACCTTGGGGATTTTAGTCTGCTCATATAGAGTGTGCACTATTGCATGGTCTTCACCGAAAACGGCAAAGCCGTCGGATGGAAGGGCGCGTATTAAATCATACTTAGTTTGCTTAATAGCATCTATACTACCAAATGTTTCAAGGTGCTGCGGGCCTACGCTAGTAAGCACGCCAATTTTAGGCGATAGCAAGCGGCACAATTCCTTAATATCGCCCCTATGCCTTGCGCCAAGCTCCGCTATGAATATATTATGCGAAGGCATAATGTCCTCCCTTATGCAGGTTGCCACGCCCATAGGCGTGTTGCGGCTATCCCTAGTGCATAGCACATTGTACTTTTGACTGAGTACTGTCTGCATAAAGAATTTTACGCTTGTCTTACCGAAGCTTCCAGTTACGCCTATTACTAGTATATCGTCTCTCTCTTTTAGTATGCGCTTTGCATCTTGGAAATATAGCTCGTATATAAGCCTTTCAACAGGCCATACTAATATTGCAGACAGTATAATCCAAATTGGAGAAAAAAGCGTTGGCAACGCATTTAAACCCATAATAGGTACTATTTTTTTAAGCACATAAAAAATAAGGAATAGCACTATTGCATACACAACATAGAATCGCTTTACCCTAGCAGTTATATTAAGGCTGCTCTTGCCTTCTCTGCCGGTATATATGAATTTACCTATCTTATAGCCAGCGTATCCCATAGCTAGTATGCCAATTATAGGCGCTAATACCTCCCATGCTCCGCCCAAACCAGCAAGCGAGCCTGAAATATAGCATATAAGGAATGAAGCGATAAATGCAATAACGCCGGTTTTTATAATGCGCTTTATCTGGCGGATTATAGTAGATATAAAGCCCTTAAACTGATAGCTGCTAAGCTGATAGTACATTACAAATAAAGGCGATATAAGAAGCAGCGCCACAGCCGGACTATACCATAGTAAAATAAGCAGAAATTCGGACACGGTATTACGCCTCCTCTAAAAAGTCCAGACAGAAATCACAAAAAGCATCCGGATAGCTGTTGAAAGCAAAATGCCCGCCCTGAATTATTACAAGGCGGCTATTTTGTATTTCAGTATTAAATACCTCTGCCATCCAAAGGGGGGTTTCGCTGTCATCCCTGCCCCATATAAGCAGCACGGGGTTTTTAATCTTAGGCAGCAAAGCCCTTTGGTCGTGGGAGATTATATTTTTAAATGTATTATGTATACCCTCTTTAAGCGCAAGATAATCCTCTGATGAATGTGCCCTGCGGTACGAATCAAGTAAGCGTTGAGCGTGCTTACCAAGCCCTGGAAGTTTGGAAAACACACTAAGCACAGCGCTATTTATCTTATACCTATACAGCCTGTATTTTTGCATTGGCGTTGCTTTACGCCTTATACCCGCCGCGCCTGTAAGTATAATTTTATTAAATATATCAGGCTTAGTACTTGCAATTTCTACCGCAACCCTAGCGCCGAAAGAATGCGCCAATACATGGCAGCCTTCTATGCCAAGCTGTCTAATAAAATCAAGAGTAAAATCGGCAAAATTTTTAACAGTCCAATCAGCAGCAGGCATTTCGGTGCCGCCATGGAAGGGAAAATCAAAGGCTATTACCCTATAATTTTTTGACAGTATCCTAATTACAGGCATCATAGTGCTTGTATCCACGCCCCAGCCGTGCAATATTAGCAGATAATCCCCCTTATCTCCGTATGAGCAATAGAAAGTATCTAAGCCCTGTATCTTTTTTAACACATTTCCCCCTAAATTATAAGTATATATCTGCACTTGGTTTTAGAGCCCATGCAAAGGTCTAAAAACAAATCCGGCACCTTTACTATCTGTTCCAGTATACAGCCTAGTTTCTCGCAGGTTTTTCTTGACGGTATATTGTCTTCATCAGTTGTAATTACCATGCTTTTATAGCCAAGCCTTTTAATTATGGGTATAAGCTGCTCTACCGCCTTTGCCGCATAGCCATTCCCGCGAAAGGGCTCGTTTATCCTGTAGCCTATATGCCCCAGATAAAAAAGCTGCGGACTTTCCCCTATGCGGATAGTTACATAACCTACTTTTCTTCTTCTAAGGCGTATATCATATTTGATGATATTTTCAGCTCCAATATAAGTATCCTCAGAATATACGCCGGCTAGGGACAGCTTTATTTCACCCTTTCCAAAACCAAATAGTCCCTTAAATATCTTATCAAACCTACCCTTCAAAGAAGCTGCGATAATTTTATCATAAAGGTATATCTCGAGCAAGGAATTGCAGGCTAATAGCTTGCATGTTATAATGTGCTTGGCTTTTGCCAAAGGAGAAGTGAATGTTTAAGAAGATAAAACAGTTATTCGGTATAGGCGGAAATGCCGCGCTGGCGCCGCTGGAAAAAATAGCCGACGAAATAGAAGCTTTAGAGAGCGATTATAAAAAACTCAGTGATAATGAGCTTAAAGCTAAAACACAGCAGTTTAAAGACCGCCTTTCTGCTAGCGAAAGTTTAGACGATATATTGGTCGAAGCTTTTGCAACGGTTAGGGAAGCGGCTGATAGAGTACTTGGGCTGCGCCCATTTAGGGTACAGCTAATAGGCGGAATAGTTTTGCACCAAGGCAGAATAGCCGAGATGAAAACAGGCGAAGGTAAAACGCTAACCGCCTGCCTGCCCGCGTACCTAAACGCGCTCACAGGTGAGGGTGTGCATATAGTTACAGTAAACGACTACCTTGCCAAATTCCAAGGTGAGGATATGGGTAAGCTATTTCATTACCTTGGATTGACTGTTGGCGTTATAGTGCACGGGCTCAGCAGCGAGGAGAGGAAAAACGCCTACCTTTGCAATATAACCTACGGCACAAACAACGAGATGGGCTTTGACTATCTACGCGATAACATGGTCATATACAAGGAAAACATGGTACAAAGAGGTCATGCCTTCGCAATAGTTGACGAGGTAGACTCAATACTCATAGACGAAGCCAGAACCCCGCTTATAATATCAGGTCAAGGTGATAAACCCACCGATATGTACGGCAAGGCAGACAGCTTTGTAAAACGCCTTAGAAACGAAGATGACTATACTGTAGATGAAAAAGAACGCTCCGCAGTACTTACTGAGCAGGGTATATCCAAAACTGAAAACGCTTTTGGCATAGACAACCTTTCTGACCCAGAAAACAACGAGCTTAACCACTATATAATCCAAGCGTTAAGGGCAAACACCCTTATGAAGCGGGATATAGACTATGTGGTTCAAGACGGCGAAGTTGTTATAGTTGATGAATTTACCGGCAGGCTTATGGTTGGACGAAGGTATTCTGACGGACTGCACCAGGCAATAGAGGCAAAAGAAAATGTACAGGTAGCAAGGGAAAGCAAAACGCTTGCCACTATAACTTTCCAAAACTATTTCCGCATGTTTAAAAAGCTTTCCGGTATGACGGGAACTGCTAAAACCGAAGAATCCGAATTTCAAGGCATATATAACCTAGATGTTATTGAAGTGCCAACTAATATGCCAATGATACGTGAGGACTTAAACGATGTTGTGTACCGCAGCAAAAAGGGCAAATATACCGCTGTTATAGATGAAATTGTAAACCGCCATAAGACGGGACAACCTCTGCTTGTAGGTACTATATCGGTTGAAGTAAGTGAACAGCTAAGCGCTATGTTAAAAAGAAGGGGTGTAGATCACGAGGTATTAAACGCTAAACACCACGCAAGGGAAGCCAGCATAGTAGCGCAAGCTGGTCATTTAGGCGCGATTACAATAGCCACTAATATGGCAGGTAGAGGTACTGACATACTTCTTGGAGGAAATCCCTCATATATGGCAAGGAAAACCATGGCTCAAGAAGGCTATGAGGATGAAATAATAGAAGAAGCCACAGGCAAGGGCGATACATCCGATGAAGATATAATCACAGCCCGTAAGAGGTTCAACGAACTTTGCAGCGAATATAGAAAAGAAACCGATAAGGAGCATAAAAAAGTAGTCGCGCTTGGCGGTCTACATATAATAGGTACTGAAAGGCATGAAAGCCGCAGGATAGACAACCAGCTAAGGGGTAGAGCGGGAAGGCAGGGAGATCCCGGTTCTTCTCAGTTCTTTATTTCTCTAGAGGATGACCTCATGCGCTTATTCGGCGGTGAGAGAATGCAGGTAATCACCGAAAAGCTCGGCATGGATGATTCTGAGCCACTTAAAGCGGGGCTTCTAACAAAGCAGATAGAAAACGCCCAAAAGCGCATAGAGAGCCGCAACTACGAGATACGTAAAAACGTGCTGAAGTATGACGATGTAATGAACCAGCAACGCACTATTATATATGACCAGCGTAGGCAAGTGCTTGAGGGTGAAAACATGCGTGAAACCATTAAAAACATGGGCGAAAAGCTTATTGGTGAAGCTGTTGACAGGTTTTGCGTAGGAGAAAACTCTGCTTGGAACATTGAAGGGCTTAGCGATTACCTTGAAAGGCTTTGCATACCAAGGGGTACTTTTGCAAAAAACACTGATGCCCTTGGCTCCTTTGATAGGGATGGAGTTATTGCATTTCTCATGAAGGCAGCGGATGATTTCTATACACGCAGAGAGAGCGATATTTCCTCTATAGGCATAGATATGCGAGAGCTTGAACGCAACCTGCTGCTGCGCGCGGTTGACACACGCTGGATGGACCATATAGATGCCATGGACCAGCTACGCGAAGGCATAGGGCTTAGAGCCTACGCCCAAAGAGACCCAGTAAATGAATACAAGATGGAAAGCTACGACATGTTTGACGAGATGGTTAGGCTCATTCAGGAGGACACGCTGCGCCAGCTCTTCCAAACTAAGATAAGTAAACCCGCAGAAAGGCGCTCCGTTGCTAGGGTTACAGGCGAAAGGGGCGCAGGTGGTGCAGGGCAAGCAAGTGAAAACATAGATGCCCCAAGGCAGCCGGTAGTTAAAGCTAAAAAAGTAGGCAGAAACAGCCCCTGCCCCTGTGGCAGCGGCAAAAAATACAAACATTGCTGCGGTAGATAGGCAGAATAGGTGGAATAATTGTTAATAGAAATCGAAGAAAGCAAAATACAGCTGGAACAGGAAAAAGAAAAGCTTAAAGAAGTTGGCGAGGGTCTGCGTATTGATGAACTTAAAAAGCAGCTTGAAGAGCTAAAAGAGGAGATGAACTCCCCCGGCTTTTGGGAGGATATAGAGTATTCAACGGCTGTAAATAAAAAGCGTGCTAAGATTGACAACAAAATCAACCACTATAAAGAACTCGTTTCAAAATGTGAGGATGTTGAAACCATGCTCCTACTAGCTGAAGAGGAAAGCGAAAAGGAGCTTGCTCAAGAGGCAATAGATACCTTGGAAGAACTATCTCAAGAAATAGACAATCTAGCTATAGAAACGCTTATGCGAGGAGATTATGATAACTGCAATGCAGTGCTCAGCCTTCATGCAGGAGCCGGCGGTACAGAGGCGCAGGATTGGACACAGATGCTCTACCGCATGTATACAAGGTACTGCGAGAAAAAGGGCTTTAAAATCCGCCTGCTTGATTTTCTTGATGGCGATGAGGCGGGTGCAAAATCCGCTACTTTTGAAGTGGATGGTGAAAACGCTTACGGCTATCTGCGAGGCGAAAAAGGAGTGCATAGGCTTGTGCGCATTAGCCCCTTTGATTCTAACGCTAGGCGCCATACATCTTTTTCATCGCTTGATGTAGCGCCCATGCTTGAAGATGATGAAGAAGTTGAAATAAACATGGAAGATGTGCGCGTTGATACATACAGGTCTACAGGCGCAGGCGGTCAGCATGTAAACAAGACAGACTCCGCCGTCCGCATGACGCATATGCCAACGGGCATAGTTGTATCCTGCCAGAATGAGCGCAGCCAGATACAGAACCGTGAAATGTGCATGAAGATGCTCAAATCCAAGCTTGTAGAGCTTAGAGAGCGCGAAAAAGAAGAACATATGGCTGAAATTAAGGGCGAAATGAAAAAAATAGAATGGGGCAGTCAAATACGCTCCTATATATTTCAGCCGTATACCATGGTTAAGGACCATCGCACGGGCTTTGAAAGCGGCAATATTAATGATGTTATGGACGGCAATATTGACGGTTTTATTACTGCCTACCTTAAAATGCAATGATTAAAAAACAAATTCCTCTCCGTATTATTTTAAGTATATTGGTACTTTTATTTGCGCTCTTTTATGTTTGTTTTCAGCTTGCAAAGCTTGCAACTGATACAGGCGTAATGCAAGATATGTTTATTAAACATTCTGAAATTAAGCTTGAAGATAGCCAGTATAATTCTATTGCAAAGGGTATAACTAAATACTTAAAGGGTGAAAACGACAAAGTTGAGTTTGAAGGCGAAGAAAGCCTATCTCTATCCGAAAAAGAAATACTGCATCTTAAGGATGTGCGTAAGCTTGTAGATACCGGTCTTGGACTTATATGGTATATGGGAGGAATCGGTCTTTTCTTCCTGCTGCTATTCATTATAAACAAAATCAAACTTTACAAAATAAACTCGAAAACTGTTGAATTTGCTTTTGTAGTAGGGTTTGGAATATTTTTAATTATTGTTGCAGTTACTGCATTGTTTGTATATTTGGATTTTGATACAGCGTTTACAAAATTCCATGAGCTGCTTTTTGATAATGACCTTTGGCTACTATCGCCTGAAAAAGACTTTTTAATTCAGCTTATGCCTACGAACTTCTTTTCAGCCTATGTCGCTCTTTTCGCAAGGCGACATCTGCCGCTTGTGTTATGTCTTTTAATGGCTTGTTTTGCATTTATATTTCAAAAAAAGGAAGTAAAGGATGCCGAGTAAAGATATATATATACTGGGCATTGAAACCAGCTGTGATGAAACCTGCGCTTCCGTTGTTGCAAACGGAAGGGAAATGCTATCTAACATTGTGTATTCGCAGATACCTCTGCATGAAATATATGGCGGTGTTGTGCCTGAGATAGCAGGACGGGCGCATACAGAAAAAATAGACATAGTAATTGAAGAAGCTTTAAAAAAAAGCGGTGTGCCGCTTGAGAAAATAGACGCAATTGCTGTTACGCAGGGTCCCGGTCTTGTAGGCGCGCTGCTTGTTGGCGTATCCTACGCTAAGGGGCTTGCTTACGCAACAAATAAACCACTAATCGCAGTAAACCATATAGAGGCGCATATATGCGCTAATTATATTACAAACCCTAAGCTATACCCGCCTTTTCTATGCCTTGTGGTAAGCGGGGGGCATAGCCATATAATCCACATAGATGAAAACAACAATTACAGCCTTATAGGCTGCACGCATGACGATGCCGCAGGCGAAGCCTTTGACAAAGCTGCAAGGGTACTGGGTCTTGGTTACCCCGGCGGTCCTAAGCTTGATAAACTTGCCAGAAAAGGCGATGACAGCGCACTTAAGCTCCCCACCCCTAAAACCCAAGGTAAGTATGATTTCAGCTTTTCGGGACTTAAAACCGCATTTATAAACGCCCTTCATAATATGGAACAGAAAGACGAAAAATATGAACCCGCTGATATGGCTGCATCATTCCAAAAGGCTGTTGTAGATTCTCTAGTAAATAAAACTATGCTTGCAGCAAAAAAGCTTAAGCCTGATAAGCTGCTTTTAGCGGGCGGAGTAAGCGCAAACAGCTTACTTAGAGAGTGTATGCAAAAGGAATGCGATAACTTAGGAATAGAGCTTAACATGCCAGAACTATCTCTATGCGGGGATAATGCGGCTATGATAGCTTCCTGCGCATATGGAATGTATGTTAAAAAAAAATACGCGCCTCTTACTCTAAATGCTTTGCCTGCTTTAAGAATGTTCTAACATTCTAAGCTCTATTAAATGATATTCCGGCTTTGAGCCTATCCTTACAGGCATAATAGAAGTACCTACACCGTTTGACACCATTATTCTATGACCGTTTTCCTCTATCCAGCCGCTTAAATACCTGTCCTTATATTTGCTTGAAGAATATACGCTCTTTCCAAAAAACGCCACCTGTCCCCCGTGCGTATGACCACATAGCGCCAAATCAAATACAGGGTCAGGTTTTTTTGTTATATGGGGTAAAACATCAGGTGAATGAGGAAAGAATAATATAAATGCATTTGATATTTCCCTTGCCTCATATAGCATATTGAGCTCAGGTTTTCCCATCTTTATATCATCGCTTGCGCATAGTATTAGCTTAGTATCACCTATTGTTAATGTATGGCTTTCATTTACAAGCGGGGTAATGCCTTTATCTTTCATTACATTTATTAGGGTTTCTATTTCACTTTCGCCCCCCCACAGATCATGGTTGCCTATTGCGGCATAACAGCCATAGCGGGATTTAAAATCGGGAGTTACTCTAAAAAAGTCAATGCCTGTATTGGTGGTTTCGCCATAATCCCCACCAAGTAGTACTATATCTGCCGAAAGCGCATTAATTCTTTCAACTAAATCAACCGCCCTATCTTTTGAAAACATAGGTCCAAAGTGTATATCAGAGCAGTATGCTATACGCAGTTTATCTATATCTTTTGTTACCGCTTTTGAATAAAAAACATCCTCTTTAAGGCTGAGAGTACCGGCAAGATAAAACGGATACAGCAGCTTTATATTCTTTGGAACATAGCTTAATAATTTTCCAAGTGAGCTAGTTCTGTATTTCTTAGCTATATTGTTCTCCCCCTTTCCGAAATGTATTATACATAGTTTGTTCCACTTTTTCCATATAGACAAAAGCTGCATAAAACACATAATTTAGGGTATAAACTTAATAGCGACCACTGAAAGGAATGAAACACATTGAAAAAAATAGCAATTATAGTAGGCAGCCTAAGAAAAGGCTCATTTACAAAACAGATAGCAAATTATATGAAGAATATGTTTCCCGAAGGCTTTAATACAGAGTTTATTGATATTGCGGAGCTCCCTATGTATAACCAGGATTTTGATTTGCCCGGCAATACCCCGCAAAACTATGTGGATTTTCGAAAGGAAATCGCTTCCGCTGATGGATTTATTTTCGCAACCCCAGAGTACAACCGCTCATACCCTGCTGTTATTAAAAACGCGCTTGACATAGCTTCAAGACCCTATGGACAAAACCTTTGGAAAGAAAAACCCGCAATACTAATAAGCGTATCACCAGGAGCCATAGGCGCATTTGGGGCAAGCGCACACCTAAGACATGTACTATCCTTCCTAGATGTTCAACTTATGCAGTCGCCCGAACTATATATTGGAAATGTTCAAAAGCTTATAGAAAAGGACGGCAGCTTAAATGAGAGTACAAGCACATTCCTTCAATCCTCAGTGGAAAATTTGTTAATATGTTTGAGTAAACTTTAAACTTATACTTATCTCAGTTTAAAGCAGCGCATAGATTGTAGCGAATTTTTTGATTTGACAAACCTTTGTGAAGGAAGCATAGTGGTACTATGTTGACTGAGCAAAGCAAAGTCAAATCGGAAAAGGCGCGCAAGATAAAGCTGATTTAGGCTGAGATAAGACAATATGTAATGCCCCCGGGATTTGTAGAAACGAGGATTCACCTGTAAGATGAGTATGGAATTACTATCC
>JGI24708J26588_10000192_pt1 | contig 47605 bp, 33 predicted proteins | sample BioPla1DNA2_FD_26588 | JGI IMG/M metagenome (IMG submission 26588) | reverse complement strand
ACTTGGTATCCTAGAAACCCTTGGCCTCTTATTCTATCGTGGCTTAGAGGCTGCTGCTACCTTTGAAGAACGAATGATTCACTCCAAGGATGGTATTAGAGTCTTAATGAAGCACCCCCTTTTTGGCCTTGGTCCCGGTAGGTGGGCACTGGAAAAAGAGAATTGGCAGGGCATAAAATACTATAGCGCTAAGCTTATCCATAACAGCTATATGCAAATTTCTGTTGACGCAGGCATCATAACCTTACTATGCATTATTTTATTAATATATATATGGATCCGTAAGAAAAACAAACAATCCTGGGAATATAGTTCCCTAGGCTGCTTACTCTTGCATTCCTTAATTGATTGCAGTTTGTATTTTACAGGAATTAGCCTCGCAGGTATTGTCATCGGTTCCTATCCTACCGAAAGTAAAAGAAAATATTTATCTATACAAAAAACAATCATTAGGATTATAGCCCTTTTATTCCTATTTATCTATGCATGGAGTATTTGGAAAATGATCCTGTAAATAAAGGAGGAGGCTGATTCTATTTATNTTAATTCTTACAGAACAATAAATTGAAATTAATTTACCTTAGATAAAATGAAAATAAGATTTTTTTATTAAATCAGAAAGAAGGTTGTTTATGAAAAAGTCATGTATGAAATCCCTACAAAAGATTCTGGCTATGCTTTTAGTAAGTATTATGGTTGCCTCCTGTGCACCAAATATAGTTGCAAAGGCTGCTCAAAAAACTTGGAAGGTAGTTACAAATGCTCATACGGTAGTAGACTGGATTTATAATATATCCGGAGACGGAATATTCGTAGGAGGCAAGGATGATAAAAGCTTTCTGCTAAATGCAAATCTTGAAATAATCTCTAAAAAATATGATTCTATCTATGACGCTGGTGACGGATATTACTGTATTTATGATAATAAAAAACACGGTGCTATCGATAGCAGCGGGAAAGAAATCATTCCATTGAAGTATAGTGATGTTTCCTACTGTGGTGATGGTTATTTCCTGGTTGCCAGAGTAAGCAAAGATAAATATGGGGCTGACGTATGGAAATATGGTATCTTAAATAAAAATGGAAAACAAGTTCTACCCATGGAATATGATTTTATTTACTATGCCGATGACGATTACTTTGTTTCCGTAAACTTTGAAGAGGATGGAGATTGGTTCTATGGAGTCATCAATAAATCTGGTAAAACCATAATCCCTCATAATTATACTTATCTTTACTATCTGGGAAATGGATATTTCATAGTTACTTATAATTACAACCAATACGGTGTCATTGATGGTAAAGGTAACATCATTATTCCTGTTGATGAACATTATATTGCTTATTGGGGCAAGGATACATTTATTATTGATAACAATGAATTACAAACTTCCATATATGATGCAAAGGCGGATACCATGGTTGAACTCCCTTACCGTGTTTTATCTTATTCTGATAAGTATATGACCATCTACGACGGTCATATGACCGGTATACTTGATAAAAAAGGAAATGAAGTTCTTCCTCTAGAATATTATGATATCGCACATGTGGGTGATCAATATTTTATTGTTGCAAATGAAAATTTTATGTATGGTGTCATGGACATCAATGGAACTATGATTCTTCCTACAGAATACCACTATATTGATTACTATAATGATAGTTGTTTCGCTACTTATCAATATGATGAATTTTACAACTCTACCTGTAAGATCTTTGATTTATCAGGTAAAGAAGTCTTAAAAAATGTATATGATTACGCATACTACTACGATGGTTTTCTTTTAGTTAGTAAAAACAACAAGTATGGATACTTTGATAAAAACTTCAAAGAAGTAATAGCACTGACCGATCAGGAGATGTATCGATTTAACATTGATAACGAAGATTTCTTTTATATTAGTGATGGCAAATCAACAAAAATTCTTAACTCCAAAAAGAAAGTTGTTTTTGAAGGCAAGGATAAAGAAATACAAATTATTCATGAAAATGACTACGGCTATTATCGCCCTATTTCAAAAAACACAAAATTGGTTTTTTATGCTGCTGACGTTAAGTCCGAGACCGTTAAAACCAATAAAAAGTGTACCTTATACAAAGAAGATAATATCGCAAAAGGAAGCATTGCTAATTTAAAATCCGGAGCAAAAGTTATATTTATAGAGGATCAGGGCAATGGTTGGTCCTTGGTATCCTATAACTCAAGTCTAGGCTATGTGAAAAACAATTGTTTGAATAAAAAGGGACTATCCACTTATAAAACAACAGTAACTACTGATAAAGTAATCTTTAGAAGTGATATGAAAACCACCTCCAGTACGAAGATTAGTACTATTCCAAAAGGAAAGAAACTTAATGTTATATCCGAAATCGGAGACTGGTTGCAGATCTATTATGGTGGAAAGAATGGATATATCCTAAAAAGCAAAACAAACTTAGCTAAGAAATAAAGAAAATGACCGTAGGAGATGTTTCAAAAACACTCTTCTACGGTCTTATTATGGATTACTAGGAAGCTTAATTTTTATTTAATATCATTATCTATTCCATCACTTTTCTTCTCGGGGTGGTTTAACTGGATAATTTCCGGTAAAGCAAGCATCACAGAAACCTTTTTCCCCACCTAGCATATCACTTAATCTTTCTACAGCCAAATAGCCCAAGGAGTCCGCTCCTATCATTTCCCTAATCTGTTCCACAGTATTATTATAGGCGATTAACTGATCTCCCGTTGGGACATCCGTTCCATAATAACAGGGATATAAAAAGGGAGGGGAACTTATTCTAACATGGACTTTGGTTGCTCCAGCTTTTTTCAGCATTCTAACGATATTAGCACAAGTGGTTCCTCGAACTATTGAATCATCAATCATTACAACCCTTTTGCCCTCAACCACTTCCGATAAAATATTTAGCTTAATTCTAACACTGGAAGCACGGGCTGATTGCTTGGGTTTAATAAAGGTTCTTCCCACATAACTATTCTTTACAAAAGCCATACCAAAAGGAATTCCTGATTCCAATGCATACCCAAGGGCAGCGGCATTTCCCGAATCCGGTACGCCAACTACTACGTCTGCTTCCACCGGATGGGTCTGGGCAAGGATTCTACCTGCCATAATTCTTGAATTGTAGACACTAATGCCATCAATTTTCGTGTCTGGTCTAGCAAAATAAATATATTCAAAAATACATCTTGCTGTCTTTTTTGTACAGAGGGAAGTATCCGAATGTATTCCTTTCTCATCAATCATGACAACTTCTCCCGGCAAAACATCCCGAATAAGCTCCGCATCTGCTGCATTGAGTGCTGCAGTCTCTGAAGCAAGAATATAAGTATTTCCTTTTTTTCCTATGCACAAGGGATGAAAACCATAGGGATCTCTGGCTCCAATTAGTTTTCTAGGACTCATGATAACTAGGGAATAGGCTCCAACTAGTTTCTTCATGGCTCGTATCACGGCCTCTTCTGCAGTTGCACTGGTTAATCGTTCCCTAGCAATATGATAGGCTATTACCTCAGAATCCGTTGTGGTTTGGAAAATAGCTCCCGTATATTCCAGTTCTTCACGAAGCTGTGATGTGTTCACCAAATTTCCATTATGAGCAATCGATAGAGTACCTTTAATATAGTTTAATACCAATGGCTGAGTATTTTCTATCCCACTTTCTCCTGCCCCTGGATAACGAACATGACCAATCCCGATATTTCCTTTCAGATTTTCTAAATTCTCCTCGGTAAATACCTCACTGATCAGTCCCTTTCCCTTACAGGATTTTACCTTGCCCTTAGGTCCTTGGGTATCACTGACAGAGATACCACAGCTTTCTTGTCCTCTATGCTGCAGTGCAAATAAGCCATAATATAATACAGGGACAACATCCTTTCCATCCAAAGAATATGCCCCAAAAACACCACATTCCTCATGTATTTCATCTGTCATATAGTTGTTTTCCATGTTCATAATGGTCATCTTCCTCTCATTCCAGTGCTTGATCCGAATACAATTCATTTTCCATTACCCTATTCATTATAAGGTAGATTATAAATCAATAGCAATAGTTTTTTCGGTACTTCAAAGCCATTAAGAAAATTTTGTCCATATGCACAAAATAATATTAATAATACAATTGTTTTACATCAATATTATATCGGATAATTTGTCAGTTATAAGCTTAGATTATAAATAATATTAAGAACATTTATTTTGCGGTAACATACATGAACAGAAAGAACCTGCTAAATAAAGGAAGGAAGGCTAGTAATAAAATTGTAGCCTCCAAAAACTGATATAAAGCCATTTTTAATTACAATATAATTTTAATACGATTATGTTCAATAAAGCTTCTATTAAAAAATAAAAAGGACTGTTACTAAATCTTTACCTAAGAGTTTTACCCTTAGGCTCCCTTTAGCAACAGCCCAAATCTTTCTTACATCACTAGTAAGATATCATTGCTTTCCTTCAACATAGTTTCAGGAAGGTAATTATCGGTTAATTTTTCACCATTTAAATAACACTCCTGATATCCACTTTCTGCTCCAGATCGATTCTCTACCTTGATATTTAGTTTCTTACCACGGAACGTCTTTGTAATGGTAAACTCCTTCCAGTCACTTGGAATACTAGGCGCAATTCTCAAACCATATAAATCCGGTCTCATGCCGAGAATTCCTTCCACACATCCAACCATTACAGTGGAAGCCGTACCTGTCAACCAGTGTACATGGGCTCTTCCTTCATAAGGACTCTCGCTACTTTCTACAAACTGTCCATGAACATATGGTTCAATTACCCGAACATCGGCATTGTCGTTCTGGGATGCTGGACAAGATTCGGTGAAATACTCAAAGGCTCGATTTCCATGTCCCATTAAGGATTCCGCTAAAATAATCCATCCCTGAGGTTGGGAGAAGATACCGCCATTTTCCTTGGTGGAAGGATTGAAAAGTAAGGCCAAAGCACCATCAAAGGCATGATCCACATAGGAGGGAGCCATCAAGCGAACCCCATACTTGGTATTAAGTTCCCTATATACACTCTCCAGAGCCTTTTCTGCCTGCTCTTTTGTTGCCAAACCACTAATGACAGACCAGGATTGTGGATTTAACCACATGCTAGCTTCCGGATCCTTCTTGGAACCAATTACTTGGCCATCCTCTTTAAAGCCACGAATAAAACGATCCTCTTCCCAGCAATTATTATTAATAGTATCCTTTAATTCTTTCTGAACCTGATCAAGGTATGTAAGATATTCTGTATCCTTTTTATCTTCAGCAAAGCTACGAATGACTGACATAGCATAATAAAGCTGCATGGCCACAAAAGTGGATTCGCCTTTTTTTCCAAGCCGTAAGCAGTCATTCCAGTCCGCATGGAGTCCTGCAGGCATTCCATGAACACTCAAACGTTCCATAGAAAATGCAATTGCCCGTTTCAAATGGTCATAAACCGTACCTTCATCGCGGTTTGCATAGGGAATCACTTCATCTATAAAGGCAACATCCCCAGTTTCAGCCAAATATTTATAAATCGTAGGGAATAACCAGAGGGCATCGTCTGCTCGGTAGGCCGGATGACCGGTTGCCTGAACATAGGACATATCTTCTGGCGTATCCTCATGTCCCGCATTATGATCAAATTTAACCAGAGGTAATCCGCCCCCATGATCCACTTGTGCAGATAACATAAAACGAATTTTCTCTTTTGCCATTTCAGGGTCCAAATGAATAATTCCTTGAATATCCTGAACCGTATCTCGGTAACCATAACCATTACGTAAACCAGCATAGATAAAGGATGCTGCTCTAGACCAAATAAATGTAATGAAGCATTGATAAGCATTCCAGGTATTAATCATGGCATTAAAGTTTTCACAAGGAGTATTTACCTGAAAGTTAGCCAGTTTACTATGCCAATATTCNTTTAATTCTTGAAGTTCTTTGTCCACCACACTTAGGTCGGAATAGTAATCTAAGATTTCACTGGATTCTTTGTCATTCTTACGACCAAGAAGAAATACAAATTCCTTACTTTCACCTGGTTGTAGATGCAACTTTGTATGTAGGGCACCGCAGGCATTGGAGTTAAAGTTTAATTGATTATCACAACTACCTCTTTCTACCGCAATTGGATTCCCATAACTACGATACCGACCGATAAAAGAAGCTTTATCTCCATTATAGGAAGCAATCTCTGCCCCTGCTAGTCCAAAAAAACGTTCCTTATCATTGCTACCCTCTTCATCCTTATAATAATTTTCATTGATGGTTTGAAGAATCTTATTTTTCTTAAAATATGTTCTGGTAATAAAAAGAGTGTACTGAAGGTTTACCTGATCATTTTCATAATTACTATCATTGGTAAATTCAATAAATCCAAAAGTGGAAATATTACGGGGTTGAGCACTATTATTGGATACCTTTACTCTCCATACCTCATAGGTTTTATTCAAAGGAACATAGTAGAGTACCTCAGAATCAATCCCTTTGTATTTGGCCTTAATCTTTGTGTAGGCTGTTCCATGGTGACATCTACTATGGTATTGATCATAAGCATCCCCTAGGGGCTTTCCTACCGGCTGCCAGGAGGCTGACCAGTAATCATTTTCATCATCATCCCGGAGGTATACATATCTACCAGGCTTATCTTCCTGATTGAAGATATAACGGGATATTCTTCCGTTTGCGCCACTTTTTACAAAACTATATCCACCGGCATTATTGGATATAATAGCCCCGTATTCTGGTGACCCCAAATAATTCGACCAAGGAGCCGGTGTATCCGGTCTTGTTATAACATATTCCTTATTCTGCTCATCAAAATAACCGTATTTCATAATAATCCCCCTCCATTATATTCATTATATTGAAATGTGATTTTCATTTTCATACCGTGTAACAGTTTATCACATTTACCATTCTACAAAAAACCTTCTCCCAATCCAATGTTCTTACTTATCCATTCTTTGTATTATCCATTACTACCTACTCTTTTTAATGATTTCNTTTAATTCTTCTACGGTAAATTGATAATGTTTACTACAAAAATGACAATTTACTTCAATAGGTTCATTATCATCAATCATTTCTTGGATATCCTTATGGCCAATGGAGATAATCGCTTTTTCCACTCTTTCCTTACTACAATTACATTCAAAACTTGTAGCCGTCTTCTCAAGAATATCCAGTCCAAAATCTCCAAGAATATATTCTAGTATCATTTCTGGAGTCATATCCTGATCAAGAAGTGCTGTAATCCCATTCANTGTATTGATTTTTTCTTCTAATTGATTAATCACTTCTTCCTCTGCAAAGGGCATCAATTGTATGATAAATCCTCCAGCCCGCTTAACCGTATTATCCTTGTTCATTAGGACTCCCAAAGCAACAGCGGAAGGTACTTGCTCACTAGTGGCATAGTAGTAGGTAATGTCCTCTGCGATTTCTCCAGATACCAGATGGGTTTGCCCCACATAGGGCTCCCGTAATCCCAGATCCCTAATCACAGTTAAAATTCCAGGTCCAATAATTCCTGCTACATCTAGTTTTCCCTTATCATTTGCTGGTAGCATGGCCTTGGGTTCAAAGGCATATCCTTTAACTAGGCCTTTGGAATCTGCAGTCACAGTTAACCCTTGTACGGGTCCACTGCCTTTAATCTGTAGGGTCAAAAGATCCTTATCACCCTTCATCATAATGCCCATCATTCCACCAGCCGTTAGTAGTCGACCCAAGGCTGCAGTAACCACGGGACTAGTTTCATGGATCTTTCTTGCATACTCAACTAATTCTCTCGTTGTGGAAGCAAATGCTCTAATTTGGCTGTTGGCTGCACTTGCTCTTACGATATAATCTGTCATGCCTACCTCCATCATGTCAAAACTCACTAAGTTTCTCTTCACATCTTATCTAGTTAGCTAAGCTTATCTTGACATCCAAACATCTTAAACTAAATTTTTCTTGACATCCAAACAACTTAAGCTAATTTTTCTTGACATCTAAACATCTTAAGCTAATTTTTTTCTTGACATCTAACAACTTAAGCTAAATTTTCTTGTCATCTAAACATCTTAAACTAAATTTTCTTGACATCTTATCTACTTAAGATATTTCTTGTTTTCTTGATACTTTTCTCTTGCTATAATATAAACCCTTTCACTATCTGGCCTTGGTGGATTTTTTGTTAAATAATCATATGCTGCAATCCACTCCATACCTGCTTCTTCAATCAAGCGCCGTATGGTATCTAAATCATATGCTCGACGATAATGAGTCTCTTCGTATTTTTGATAACAATTAGCAACCCTTTCATCAAGAGATTTATGATTTCTCCCATGCTCATCCGGATATTTATTTTCCGATATAAACAGTGTAAGATTTATCTCATTTATCATTTCTTCTGGATAATAGGTATTCTCCCAGATAAAACTACCTTCTTCCCTATTTTCTGCGATGGTACGATCTCCTAACACTGTCTCATAAGTATATCTTGTATCCAAGTCAAAAATAAAAATACCTCCAGGATCAAGATAATTATTGACAAGACGAAAGACTTTCTTTAACTCCTCTTCTGTTAATAGATAATTCATGCTATCACAGACACTAATGACAGCTGCCACCGTTCCATATAGTTCAAACTCTCGCATATCCTGGCATAGATATAAGATACTTCCATCTTCCTCTGGGTTACTATCCCTAGCAATTGCCAACATATCTTCTGAATAATCGATACCAATCATATCATATCCTAACTTTGACATTCTTCTAGTGATACTACCCGTTCCGCATCCTAGTTCCAGGATAATGCCTTCATGAATATTATTTTCCTTCAGTAAACCTTCGATATAAGTAACCCATTCATCATAGGGTACATTGTCCATGAACATATCATAGACCGCTGCAAATCCAGTATAAGGCTGCATCATGCAGCTCCTTTCTAATTATAATCCTCTTTATTTTATCAAGTTATCGTATATCAAATTATAGTATATCAAAAACATTTTTTAATGTGGGGTATAATTGCTTAAATGTATTATAACGTTCCTGATATAAGTCCACAATCTGTGTTTCTGGTTTCGTGGTCTCTGTAACCTTAATTAACTTTGAGCATGCTTCTTCTACGGATTGATAAGCCCCACATCCTACCGCTGCCAGAATTGCTGCCCCAAAAGCTGGTCCTTCGGTGGAATTAATCTTATCCACCTCAACATTTAATACATTGGCGATAATCCTGCACCACAATGGACTTTTTGCTCCTCCACCATTGATGCGGATTCTCTTGATATCTACCCCTAAGGACTTGGTAATTTCAAAGGAATCACGAAGGGCAAAGGCTACCCCTTCAAGTACCGCCTGGGTCATATCTTCTTTTGTGGTATCCATGGTCATACCAATGAAAGTTCCCCTGGCATTGGGATTATTATGGGGCGTTCTCTCTCCCATGAGATAAGGTAAGAAGTAGACATGATTCTCACCTAGTTTTGTTATTCCCTGCTGCTCCTTAGAGTATTCCTTGGTTCCAATAATTTCATCCATCCACCATTTGTTAGAAGCTGCTGCGCTGAGCATAACTCCCATAAAATGATATCTTCCATCTGCATGACAGAAAGCATGTAAGGCATTATTTTCATCCACGGCAAACTCTTTGGTAGAAATAAATACTACACCTGAGGTACCAAGGGATACATTACATTTTCCTTCTCCTACGGTTCCCGTTCCAACGGCAGCAACAGCTTGATCCCCACCTCCAGCAATGACCTTAATCTTTTCTGGTAAATCCAGTTCCCTGGCTGCTTCTTTGGTCAACTGTCCAACCACCTGATAACTTTCATAAACCTTAGCCATCTGATTAATCTCTAAACCACAGATCTCTAACATTTCTTTTGACCAGGTTTTGTTCTTAACATCAAACAAGAGCATACCGGAGGCATCCGAAACATCCGTACAATGAACACCGGATAGCTTGTAGGCGATATAATCCTTAGGAAGCATGACCTTCTTTATTCTGGAAAAATGCTCTGGTTCATGCTTTTTCACCCATAAAAGCTTAGGTGCAGTAAATCCGGTCAGAGCCATGTTGGCTGTGTAAGAGGATAATCTTTCCCTACCGATTTCATTATTTAAGTAGTCGCACTCCTCCTGAGTTCTTCCATCATTCCAAAGAATTGCTGGACGAATTACCTCATCATTTTCATCCAGAATTACCATACCGTGCATCTGTCCACTAAAACTAATTCCTTCAATTTCTTCTTTGTTACAATCATTGGTAAGTTCCAAAATCCCATCCTTTAGTCCATGATACCAATCCTCAGGATTTTGCTCCGACCAACCTGGTTTNGGGAAATTAAGAGGGTACTCTCTGGTAACGATTTTTTTAATATCCCCCTCCTGATCCATTAATAAAAGTTTTACCGATGAAGTTCCTAAGTCCACTCCAATATATAACATATGTGTAAACCCCTTTCAAATAATTTTTCTATTTAACTATATTATTTATTGATTAAACTATTGTAGTTTTAATATAACAATCCGCCCAGTTATTGTCAAGGAACAATAACATTGTTATGTTTTTGTCTTACCATATCCAACTACGAAGAAAAGAAATGATCTTTGTCCCTTTCCAAAAAACTCTATTTATGTTAACATTAAATAGAGTCAATTGGTACTTAAGGAGGAGTAAAATTATCATGGTTACGGGAAGCAAGGAACTAATAAGGGACATTAATACAAATCTTGTTTTGGAAACAATCATTAATCACTCTGCTATTTCCAGAGCATCTATTGCTAAACACCTTGGACTCACTAAGGCTACGGTTTCCGCTATAGTCCAAGAACTTATTAATAGAAAACTGGTAATAGAAATTGGAAGCGATGATACAAGTCTTGGAAGAAAACCAATTCTTTTAAGTCTTGATAAAAAGGCAGGCTATGTAATCTGTATCGATATCGGAGTAGATACCATATCTGGCCTGGTTTCTGACCTCATTGGGGAGGACTGTATCTTAAAGCAAATTAAAACCCCAAATAATCCAACTCAGTTGTTAGATACTTTAATACAACTTATAGAATCCATGAAATTATATCAAAACACACCTTATGACTTAGTAGGAATCACCTTGGGGATTCATGGTGTGGTAGATGATAATAAGGTATCCTTTACCCCATATTATAAACTGAGTGGATTGAATTTAAAAGAGCATTTAGAACAACATTTTTCCACACCAGTACACTTAGAAAATGAGGCAAATCTCTCAGTAATTGGTGAAAAAACCTTTCAGTATGATTATTCCAATATAGCAAACATTAGTGTCCATTCCGGTATCGGTTTAGGTATCATAATTCAAGACAAGCTTTATACTGGCTACAATGGTCGTGCAGGAGAATTCGGTCATACAATTATCGAGATCGATGGTAAGCCATGCCCTTGTGGGAATCGAGGCTGCTTAGAGCAATATGTTTCAGAAAGAAGCCTCTTACGAGAGTATGCTAAATTAAAAGGGATAGAGATGGTGGACATCGAAGCTTTTCGTAAGGCTTTTTCCAATAATGATCCCCACGCTCATAAAGTCATGGATTTATTTGTTAAATATATGTCCGTTTGCGTTAATAATATATTAAATGCTTATAATCCAGATATCATCATTATTAATAGCTCCTTTACAACCTTTTATCCAGAAGCTACCCAAAGAATTGAGGAAGCCCTCTCCAGTAAAATGAATAGCTTTATCAAAATTGTACCTTCTGCTCTACAGGATACTTCTATTTTACTGGGCGGAATTTGTGTAGCTATCAAAGACTTCCTTGGTATACATAATTTAAAACTAAAGCACAATGACTATCGTTCCTGATGGATCCCTTTCGATCAATCGACACATTTAGGAATGAAAATACGAGGTACCACAGTTTTTAAAAACCTTTGATACCTCGTATTTTCATATCAATTTGAAACCATCTATCAAGTCTCTGATGATTTCTCATCTTCTGCTTTTTTTTGAGCTTCTTTTTTTCTTCTGGTAATAATACCACCAATTCGTCCAGATTCTCTAGCAGTAAGAGATTTCCAACCGGAGGTCATCACTTTATCTAAATAACCTAATTCTTCCGCAATTTCATATTTCATTTTTTCTTCAGGTTTCAAGTTCTTTAAATCGATTGGTTTTTCTTTCTTCTTACCCATATTTCACCCTTCCTTATCTTTTTAACTCCATCAGTATGCANGTTTTCCTGACTTATTTAGAGTCTATCCAACTTGCATTAATCTATTCGAATTACCTTTTCTAGATATAAAGAATAAATCAGGGTTTCTTTCACTTTTTTATGAAACATTTGCTCCAGTGCTTTTTTATAATAATCCAACTGGACTTGATAACGATGTATTAATAGCTCTGGCGTTTCAACTTTATCGGATTTATAATCCACTAATACCAACTGGCCATCTTCTTCAAAAAATACGTCGATAATTCCTTGGATTAAAATTAATTCTTCGCTATTGGTATGATTAAATAACTCCTTTGCTTTCCTACCTATTACAAATTGCTTTTCCTTAAAGAGCTTTCCTTGTTCCGAAGCCTTACGCATACGGTCTGCAAGGCTACTTTGAAGAAATTTAAGAATGGATTTTTTACGAATCCTTTGTAAATCTGCTTCCTTTACCAAATGATTTTCAAGTAAGCGTTGGAATTCATTTTCAAGATCTTTCCAAGTGTAAGTATTTTTTAAATCCAATAACTCCAGAACCGTATGATAGATGGTACCTCGGTCAGCAGCTAAGGTCTTCTCTTTTTCATCTTTCAGAAAACTTGGTATCGTAGGGATAAACTCTGGTTCAATCACTAGTTCAGCCATTGCTTCAACATCTGTTTCAACCACTGCTTCAGTCTCATTTTCAACCGATGCACCAAGGTCTGCATCCTTATCTGGCACAGGAGGATTTTCAACCAGGTTACTTTTGCTTTTTAACCTAGGCTCATCTATTCCAGAAATAAAGTGATGGTCAGAATTCCTGTCATCTTCAAAAAGAAAAACACTTTCTTCTTCATCAAAAAACTGACCCAGTTTCTTTAATTCCGATACCGTCATTTTCACTCTTAAATTGGCTTCCGCTTCATAGGGATAAGTAAATTTCAGCCGAGTATTAATCTCCTCCCGAAGTTCTTTATTGTATACCATGGTTGGGTCTAAACTTCGTAAGCATTCTTTGTCATTTTGTAAAAATATCTGCTTTTTAATCTCCTCCTTGAGTAAAATATCTTTCCCGATTATGGTTATGCCCATAGGAGGAAGGTCTTTATCCACCAGATCCTCTTTATTTTCATGGTTTATCCACAGTTCCTTGGAAGTTTCCACTGAAATGTCCTCATTGGAGTTGCCCCTATCTTCTTTTATCCTATTGGAATCCATGTAATTCACCATCGCTGGTAAGACCCAGTCTAAATATGACTTGGCTGATAGAATATCAAAAAAGGTGAAATCTTTCTTATGGATATCTTCCCTCGATTTTAGATATCCTGTGAGGATTAATTTCTCTCTAGCCCTGGTCAAGGCAACATAAAGCACCCTTAATTCTTCCCCAAGATTTTCAATCTGAATCTTCTTTTGGATTACCTTTTTTAAGAGAGTGGGTACCTTAGTACGAAGTTTAATATCGATATAGTCGGGCCCAACTCCATATTCATTGTGAAGAACAATGCTGTTTCTTAAGTCTTGCGTATTAAATTGTTTGCTCATCCCTGCNACAAAAACCACAGGGAATTCTAGACCCTTACTTTTATGAATACTCATAATTCGAACCGTATTATCTTGTTCCCCAGAAGTTGAGGCTTCTCCAAAATCCACCTCATACTTATGAAGTTTTTCAATATAACGGATAAAATGAAATAACCCCCGGTAACTTCCNTTCTCAAAGCGGGTCGCAAGGGAAACCAACATATCAATATTNGCCTTTCTTCGATCCCCTCCGGGCATAGCACAAACATAATAGTAATATCCCGTTTGTTCCAGCACTTCTAATAAAAGTTCATTGATGGGAACATGATTTACCATGGATCGAAAGTTTTCCAGCAGATCAAAAAATCCAATCAGCTTACCACGAATCTCCTCATCCTGTCCCTCCTTTATATAGGAGGTCACAGCAGTATATAAACTACAATTCTTCTTATGGACCCGTATCATAGCTAGTTCTGTAGTAGTTAAGCCTACGATGGGTGAATACAAGACACCAAAAAGAGGGATATCTTGTATAGGATTATCGATGATTTTAAGCATATTAAGAAGGGTCATAATCTCAACAGTTCGAAAATATCCTGTCCCCGTCTCGGCATATGCCGGAATTCCTTCTTGCATTAAGGTATTTACAAATACCTCAGCCCAACCAGCCATGCTCCGAAGCAGAATTACAATGTCTTTGTATTCCACNGGACGATGTTTCCTTGAGGATTTATCAAGTATATATAANCCTTTTTTAGAATCCGTTAATTCTNTGATCTTCCTGGCAATGGCTCTAGCCTCTAATTCTTTTTTGGTATATAGAGCCTCATCCAAGTCTTCGTTTTCTATTTCCTCTGCTTCTGAAGAAAATTCTTGCCCTATGATTTCAGAAAAATCATCCTCTGATAAGGATTCTTCTTCCGTCACCAATAAAAGCTCCACATCCTGAGCAAGAAGAATATCCTCTTCTTCTTTTCCATCTACCTCTTTTTCCTTCTGGTCAAGGGTTTCTTCAAACAATTCTCCATATTTTAGAGAGGCCGCCTCATCATAAACGATTCCCCCCACCGGCTGTGTCATAATTTGCTTAAAGATTAGATTCACATAATCCAGAACACTTTTACGACTACGAAAGTTTCGATCCAAATCAATCCTCTGATATAGATTCCCCTGGCCATCCTCCGTATAATCAGAGATTGCATAATTGTTATACTTGTCCATGAATAATTCCGGCATAGCAAGACGAAATTTATAGATGCTTTGCTTTACATCCCCTACCATAAACCGATTTGGTTTCCCAAGCCGTTCTCTGGAAATACTCTTTAAAATTGTTTCCTGAACAAGATTACTATCTTGATATTCATCGATTAAGATTTCATCAAATTGTTCACTGATCTCCAAGGCCGCTTGGGTTGGAGAGTCTAATTGCCCATCTTTTTCTTCCACCAGAATCTCTAAGGAAAAGTGCTCTAAATCATTAAAGTCAATCAAATTTTTCTCTTCTTTTTTCTTGGCGAATTCCTCCATAAAGTCTAGGGTCAGTTCAAATAAAACCCTCATTACTTTACGGACTGCCATAAGATCCTTTAGCATTTCATCTGGTGCCTGGTAAAAATACTGGTTGGTTAAATCCTTAATTCCCTTCTTAACCACCTCTCTAAGGGCTTTTACTTGGTCTTTTTTCCATCCAAGTACGGTATCATCTCTTTTATTGGATAATCTTGCATAGCTAATTCCCTGAAAAATCTCAGCATACTCATGGTAAGAACTAGCTTCTTCTAACCCTTGCAAAATATTTCGATCGGAAAGTAGAGCCGTACTATAAGCCGAAGGTCCTCCAGCTTCCCCACAGATCTCCAAGGCTCTTTGATTGATTTTCTTTAAATCCTTTACGATAACTCCCACATATTGAATCAGTTCCTTCATCCAAATGGTAGAGGTTAAATCCTCCATGGAATCAACGCTAAAAAACTCTTCCATATCCCTAAGCCACTTTTTCGGCCAAGGATTACTCATAGAAAAATCATATAATTTTAGAATTAAATCTTCGATTGGTTCATCGGATTTGGAGCGAGAATAACTTTCAATAAATTCGTGAAAATCCTCTCTTCCCTCTTCATACCATCGTTCTAAGACATCTGCAATGACATCGGATTTCATTAGGGTGATTTCCGATTCCTCGGCTATTTTAAAGGAAGGATCCAGATCAATACGATAAAAATAATTTCGTATGACATTTAAACAAAAGCTATGAATGGTTGTAATTTGTGCACTTTGAAGCAAGGACATTTGCCTTTGTAAATGGGTATTATCTGGCTCATTTCTTAACTTTTCATCTATGGCCTTACCAATTCTTGTACGCATTTCAGCAGCCGCTGCATTGGTAAAAGTTACGACTAATAAATGGTCAATGTCTAAGGGATTTTCCCCTTGAGTAATCATCGAAATAATTCGTTCCACCAGTACTGCCGTTTTACCGGAACCTGCTGCCGCACTGACCAAAACATTTTTATTTCTTGTATCAATTACCTTTTGCTGGGCACTGGTCCACTTCATACCTGACCCCTCCTTCCCCAGATTTCTTCTTTCATCTCTTCTATGGATTTTCCACCAAGGTTACGATATGCAAATCCCGGCAACCTACTGTCAAAGCCACAGACCGTCCGATATTCACAATAATCACATGCCGTTCTATTCTTCAAACGATAAGGACTTAGCTTGGTATCCCCTTCTAATACTTGTTTCCCATCTTCAAACAGTTTTTTGTTGACATATTCAAGTAGTCCATAGATTTCCTTTTCTTCTGCCACGGAGGATCTCTTGTTTGGTTCTCCATCCTTATTGATTTCTACAGGAATAATATCGGATTTTACCGAAGCCCTAAGGCTACCATCAGGACCTGCGATCTTTTGATCCATTAATGAAAGAACCTTCTTATCCTTGTTGACTAAGCCATTCATCTTAAGACTTTTATAAATTTCTTCCTCAGATTGCGGTGATTTGGCTACAAGGGGATCATCGATATGATAATAAAAGATTCCAGCTGGTACAATTTCCTTATCTTGTTTCTCCTTTTTCAAGAACTCCATGGCTGCACTTAAATACACCGATAATTGCTGCTGTAAACCATAATAGATACTACCAATATCAAAAAATGTGTTACCAGATTTATAATCCACAACTCTAACGTATACCTTTTCCTCATCTTCATATATATCTAAGCGGTCGATTCTACCGGTTAAAGTCAAGGAGACATCTGGTACATGATAGAAGGGCAACTCATAACCGATTGGCTCAAAGGCCCCTTGTCTAATCTGATTGCACAAAGCCCATAAAGTCCGTACCGTAATTCTTTGCATTCGGGCAATCATATACTCATTTCTTTTTGTACTCCTTAAAAATGAATTCTCATAGGCTTCCACTGCCGCCTCCACACATTCCATAGCCCACTGATCCCTAAGATCATCGGGTATGGTATGCCAGTTATAGGGTCCCGTATCCAAGCGCTTGGAAAATTCATCAAGGGCATTGTGAAATATATTTCCGATATCCGGTATTGCCAATTTATATTCCTGTCGTTCTTCTAAGGCCAATCCATAGGATAGAAAATGAGCAAAGGCACATCCAGCATAACGCTCCAATCTTGTGATACTTCCCCTTAATTCCCTCCCATACAGGAGTCTTGCTGCTTCCTTGGAGATCCCATGCTCCTTGTTAACATAAAAGGCTCCCTGAAGCATTTGATGAAGCACTGGGCTTTTTTCCTCAGAAGCTTTATAATAAACAAAAAGTTCCCTCCAAAAGTCCGAAAACTCCTTGTCATAAAGCTTTCTAAGCCCTTCGGATAAATAAGTCATCCCTTCATCCCTTAGAATATATTCTGCATCCTCTTTTTCTTCATCTTCATTTTGAATCTTTAATCCTTTGAATATTTGCAAGAGTTTTCCTACTAAGAAGGATGGATTTATAGATTTCCCTTCTCCATTTACCTTGTGAAAGGATATGTATAAGCGTTCCTTAGGTTTTGTCATGTTCAGGTAAATATAGAATTGTTCTGTAAAGGCTTGTTGTCTCTTGGTAGGGGCTAACTCAATATCATGTTCAACCAAGAGTTCTCTGTCCATATCGGAAAGAATCCCACCAGTTCCCATGGATGCTGGGACAATTCCTTCATTCACTCCAACAAAAAAGAGAGTCCGAATGTCCTTTAATCTTGTTCGCTGGGTATCTCCCACAACCACTTCATCTACACCAGGCGGAATTAATCCTACCTTTGCCTCCATAAAACCGGTCTCTAAAATATCCGTAAATTCCTTCAGGCTACAGTTCTCCGCCCCAAGAAGGAGGACAATCTGATCATAGATTTCCATAACGATGCGATAGATTTGCTCATACTCCTTCTTTTTGGAGGGCTGATTCTTCTCATCAAATAGCTGTTGATATTCCAAAAGTTTTTTTTCTATATCCAATCGTATTCCCAGATCATAAAGGGCAGTGATATAATCCTGAATGGTTTTCTCCTTGGATTTGAGAACCTGGTACAAGGGATCTATCTCTTCCATAAAATGTGCCCTAATCTCATTTATCTTCTCTAAATCAATGGTTTCTCTACTTTTATATCTTCTAGTAAAACTCTCCTGCCATCTTTTATATCCACGAATTCCAGTGGCCAGACAATAGTTTTCCAAGAGGTCAATCTCTTCTGTACTCAGGCCAGTTAAGCCAGTTCTTAGATATCGAAAAACACTTTCATAATTGAAATCTTCACTAACTACAGACAGGGCAGATCGAAGTAGTTCTACAAAGGGATTGTTTAAGATATCTTTTTTATAATCAATAAAACAAGGAATCTTGGCTTCGATAAACTTTCTTTTTATAATTTCTCCGTACTGCTCAATATCACCAGTAACCACTGCAATATCACGATAACGATAATGTTCCTCTCGCACTAGTCTTTTTATTTCCCTAGTCACGAAAGCTACCTCTTCCTTGATATCCACCGTGGCATGGATAGAAATTTCTTTCGGTTCCATTTCATAGATTTCATAGGGATATCGAAACAAATTACGCTCCAAATGTGCTAAAGATGGGGAGTTTTTGAAACGATAAGGAACAGGACTTTTCTGAAATCCTTCTGCATATATGGGATCTAAAATTTCTATATTATTTTCCTCTGCAATTTTATAAAGCTTATGAATGGTCTTCTTACTTAAACCAAATAATTGATGCTCATAGGACTCTTCCTTATCAATGGATTCCCTTGGATCTATGGTAAGAGTCACCATAACCTTTTTGGAATACTTCATCATGTTCTCCAAGACACGATACTGGGATGGTGTAAAACCGGTATATCCATCCAAACAAATTACCGAATCTTTTAACCATTGGGATTTATCAATTACCTGGTTTAACAAGTTAAGTACTTCTTCTGCTGTAATATATCTCTCCTTCATAAAAGCTTGAAAGCCTTCATAAACAGTGAAAAGGTCCTTGATCTTGGCCTTAAGGATTGGCTTCTCCTGGGCAATCTCAAGCATTTTATTAAAATCCTGCTTTTCTATGTTATATTGAAACATTTCAGACAATAATGATTTCAATTCATTAATAAAACCTGACTTATTTACATTGGAACCAAATAAGATTAAATCCTTCTTCTTTTCCGCCACTACCTTTCGAATTACCATACTTTTCCCCGTATCTTCAAGGACAGGATATTCATTGCCACCCACTTCATCAAAAATACGAAAAGCAAAGCGCAAAAAACTAAGAATATCTACATTCATTACACCGTGATCGGGATGTAAGGAAACGATATCCTTTTGGGTTTGTAAGGTAAATTGCTCTGGTACGATAACCAAAAAATTCGTCTGTGGATTTAATTTTGATTGACTGATCACTTCCCGGTATAGTCCATAGGACTTACCCGAACCGGAACTTCCGAGAAAAAGCTGTAAGGACATAAAATATCCCTCCATCCTAGATTTTATCTGCATAATTTATGCATATCACTAATAATATATATTAAGATTAAGACGATGAAGCATCACGCTCTGGAGGATAGAAATGGCAAAGACGAAAATAGTCGTTATCCAATTAAAAGAAATCATATATACGGTAATATTTGCTGCCTTAGGTATTCTACTGATTCTACTCCTGATATATATGTTCACAGACAAGGATGATGAAGTGGCTCCTACTAGTACTAAACTTTACACCGCTGGTAAATATAACACCTCCATCACCTTACAGGATACTTCCATTGATCTGGAGGTCGTAGTAGATGAAAATCATATTAACTCTATCAATATCAAAAACATCGATGAAACAATTACCACTATGTATCCTCTGATGAAGCCTTCTTTAGAAGCAATCGCCGTTCAACTTTGCAACGATGTACCTATTGATGAAGTAGAACTAGAGGAGAATAGTAAGTTTACCCAAACTTTATTACTCGATGGAATTAGGGTTGCATTGGAAAAAGCTAAAGTTAAGCAAATACCGTAACCATACTTACATAGCACCATCCCAGAATGCTGTAAAGTCTAAACCTCGATAGGCTTTACAGCATTCTCATTTGTAGTCTAGAAATATTTATGATAAGGGGAAACTTCGTTTAAAAATATAATCCCTATGATTCCAGGTCCGGTATGAGCTCCAATGGCACATCCCACATAATTATCCATAAATTTATTACATAGGTATTTTTCCTTTAACTGTTCTTTGACTGCCTCCATGGTCTTTGCATCGTCTCCATGGACAATTCCAAGGGTTTGAGACTGGAACCCTTTCCCTCTTTCTCCTACCATCTCAATTAGTCTTTTTAATGATTTTTGCCTTCCTCTCACCTTCTCGATGGATTCCAAGGCTCCATTATCATTTACTTGAATGATGGGTTTGATATCTAGAAGACCTCCAGCAATGGCTGATGCCTTGCTTAGTCGCCCTCCTTTTAAGAGATATTCCAAGGTACTTACGGTAAATATTTGTTCCATATGCTCACAGTGCCAGTGGATTCCATCTATGATTTCCTCCTTTGAAGCACCATTTTTTTGCATCTGTAGAGCGTAATAGGTAACTAAACCAAATCCCATGGATGCACATTTGGAATCAATAATGGTAAGGTCAAAATCTGGATATTTCTCCAGAATTTCTGTTTTTGCAATATTAGCTGCGTTATATGTACCTGCTATTCCAGTGGAAAAGCAGATATAGATTACTTCATCCCCATTCTGAGCATAAGGAAGGAAGTTTTCATAAAACATATGGGCATTAATATGATAGGTTTTTATATCTTTACCAGATCTTAATATCTCATAGAACTCTTCCGGAAAGATCGTCTTTCCATCAAAATAATCTTTATCTTCTATCACCACCGGTGTTGGGATTACATGAAGATTGTACTCATCGATTACACACCTTGGCATATCCGAAGCGGAATCTGTTATTATTTTTAGTGCCATATTGATCCTCCTTGGTTCATTTCAGAATATTTAACTCTTGGTAGGTATTATTTTGTTCTGCATTTGATATAGTAACTTCTAGTCCATTCATTTTCTATACTTAAATTTCCTATAGCTAAGCTAATTTGAAATTATATCTACTTCCTATAGCTTTGGTATTTAGAAATTCTAATTTTTTCATTTCAATAGCCATGTCAATCAAAAATTCTAGCCCTTTCACTTCCTATAAATCTTCTAGTTCATTCATCCATAAATCATAGTAAGCATCACTGGGCATGCGTAAATCCCCTCTGGGTGATAGGGAAACACTGCCAACCTTGGGTCCATCTGGTAGGCAGGAACGTTTGAATTGTTGAGTAAAGAACCTTTGATAAAAGATTTTTAGCCATTTTAATATTACTTGATTTTCATATTTGCCTGCAAATGCAATTCTTGCTAAGCGATAAACCTTTTTTGGCTCATAGCCAAAGCGAAGGATATAGTAAAGAAAGAAATCGTGTAATTCATAAGGACCTACAAAATCCTCAGTAATTTGAGACATTTCTCCATTGATTACCGGTAGTAACTCAGGACTAACTGGTGTGTCTAAAATATCCCGTAAAACATTGCTTAATGTAGGATTTTCTGATGTTTCCGCAAAATAGGAAACCATTTTTTTTACTAAAGTTTTAGGAACAGAAGCATTTACCCCGTACATGGACATATGGTCTCCATTATAGGTAGCCCAACCCAGAGCCAATTCTGACATATCCCCAGTTCCTATGACCAAGCCCTTGTATTTACCTGCTAGATCCATCAGAACCTGGGTACGCTCCCTGGCCTGAGAATTCTCATAGGTAAGATCNTGGATCTTGCTATCATGGCCGATATCTTTAAAATGCTGTAAGACCGCTTCTTTGATTGGAATTTCTAATANGGTTACCCCAAGGCACTGGGTTAAGGTTTTGGCATTTTGATAGGTTCTGTCTGTAGTTCCAAAGCAGGGCATGGTTACCGCAATAATTCCTTCCATGGGCAATCCTAACATTTCAAAAGTTTTGCAAGTAATCAATAAGGCCAAGGTGGAATCTAAGCCTCCTGAAATTCCTATAATGGCATGCTTCAACCCTACCCGTGCTAATCTGGTTTTTAATCCCATAGACTGAATATTTATAATATCCTTACATCTTTGTTGGCAACCCAAGGCATCTGAGGGTACAAAGGGTNCCGGATCAATAAANCTNGTCAATGGTATCTCAGGTAATTCATCCCCCACATCCNGAAGAGAAAAGGGGATTCGTTTATAATCCAAGCTGTTTTGGTCAAGATAGGTGTGCATTCTTCTGCGCTCACTTTTTAATTTCCCTAGGTCGATCTCCGTTTCAATCATGCCATTAATGAAGGTTTGGGATTCTTTTAGCAAAGTACCATTCTCTGCAATCANATTATGTCCAGCAAAAACCAAGTCTGTTGTAGACTCCCCTTCCCCTGCATCGGCATAGATATAGCCACAAACCAACTTTGCAGATTGGCCTTTCACCAATTCTCTACGGTAAGCATCTTTACCTGCAATTTCATCACTAGCAGATAAATTTGCGATTATCGTCGCTCCGGCGATACAATGAGAAACACTAGGAGAACTAGGAATCCACAAGTCTTCGCATATTTCAACGGCAAGAACAAAGTCTGACATATTCTGGCACTGGAATAAAATTCGGGAACCGAAATAGATCTCTTCCCCCAAAAAGTCAATCAAAACTGGCTCGTCCATTCCGGATGTAAAATATCTACCCTCGTAAAATTCCGTGTAATTTGGTATGGAAAGCTTAGGAATGAGGCCTAAAACTTTTCCATTTTGCATCACTGCTGCTGTATTATAAAGCTTCCCCCTATGTTGATAGGGAAGTCCAACCACAACCATAATATCTGAGCCAAGAGTGGATAAAGCAACCCGTTTTACTTCTTCCATGGATCTTCGAAGTAGAGTCTCTTGCAAAAACAAGTCACCACAAGTATAACCAGTGATCGACAATTCAGGAAATACAAGTAGACTAATTTTCTTTTCCTTAGCTTTATCTATATATTCGATGATTCTATCTCCATTATATTTGCAATCAGCTACCCGGATGGTAGGGGTTGCCGCTGCAACCTTAATAAAACCNTGTTTCATCCTTTACCTCCTAACTTACATGAANGCTTTATTCCCTTAAAGCCCTCTTTAGCTCATTATAGAATTTATATGAAGAAAAAACAAGAAAAATAATATTTACAATCCAAAAGCACAATCTAAAAGCACAATCCATATATATAAAAAAGGCGGCTTCAAGCCGCCTTTGTCTTTTGTGATAACCCAAAATGCCGGTTCCTGCATTTTGACGCCTAGCTAAGCTAGGTGGGTAACCGCACCTAAGCTTCTGCCTTCCGCTGCAAACGGCGGCCTGGCATCCACTTAAGAATGTAGGAATCCCGTATTAAATCATGTAGGTTCAAAATAACAGGAGTATCGAACATCTCAGGAATTTCTGTAATCTTATTATAACCGAAAACACTCTCTTTTACAAGAATTATATCGGTCTTTTATTTGGTACCATTGTATAAAATTGTAAAATGTTATTCTTCAAACTCATAACAAGGAAAGGTGAATATAAATTCCGTTCCAAATCCTAGTTTTGACTTAACATCAATCTCCCCTTTATGTTTTAAGACAATTTGTTTGGCAATGGCTAATCCTAATCCAGTACCACTGGCATTTTGTCTTAAGTTCGATTTATAGAATTTTTCAAAAATATTTCCTAAATCACTTTCTTCGATACCGATTCCTTGGTCTCTTATGGACACTATAATTTTATCCGATTTAATAATTTTTATAAAAACGGATCCATTTTCATTGGAGAACTTAATAGCATTATCAAAGATAATCATAAACATCTGCTTAATCCGGTCAAAATCTCCCAGAATTACTGGCTCCGTTCCCTCATGGGAAAACTCAATCCTAATATTCTTCTTTTTGGCTATTTCCCTAGCATTTCGAATAATTTCTTCCATAATTTCAAGCAAACTTATGGGCTCTTTTTCTATCGTAAAATCGGGATTTTGCATTTTCGAAAGCAGTAGCAAATCACCGACTAACCGCTCCATACTCTTACACTCAGAGAGCATACGGTCATAATATTGTCTAATTTTTTCTTCATCTCTAACAACGCCATCTACCAAGGTCTCTGTATAGGCACGCAGTACTGTAATTGGTGTACGTAATTCATGAGAAACATTTGCGAAAAAATCCAGTCTCATCTGATCAAGTTTTTTTCTTTGTATCTCGTTTTCTAACAATTTCTCAGATAAAATGTCCACAGCTTTAGATAAGTCACCAATCTCATCATCTCGTTTAATTCCTGTTTTCATCTTGTAATTGCCGGTAGCTAGTTCCAGAGCAGTTATCCTAATCCTAGATATGGGAAGTGATAGTTCCGTAGCAAATACTATTATAATGACAAATGATATGGCTAAGGCTATCACACTACTGAATATGATTAAGGATAGACTATTGTAAATAATCTCTTTCTGCCCTTCCACTTCCGATTGCAAGAGTACGGCTCCTACCACTTCATTGTTTCTTCCGATGACAGGAACCGCCATTTTTATCATTGATTTTTGATAAATATCATCATGGCCGGTACGATTATCCGGCTTATTTTGAAAAGCACTGTTTAAAATCTCTTCGTACTCTACATTGTTGGCAACAATCTCCTCAAATGAAGTTGTCTCCATTTCATACATAGGATATGCGGCATGGGGATTTGCTACTGTCCAAATGTCCATTCCGGTAATTTCCTCTAAATCGATAATAAATCCTAAGAAATCCCCCGACTTTCCATAAGTAATATATTCCGATGCCTTGGAAGAAATATTATACGCTTGCTCCAATAATTTTCCCCGATTATTTTTTATGGTTGTTTCTTCATATAATCTCATGAAAATTAGACAGATTAATACGGCAGTAACTAATAACATTACCGCATAATTCAAATATAACTTAAAAAATAACCGGTTATAAATTCGGACTTTATTTTCTCGTACTTTATTTTCCTTCGACATTGTTATCCTCTATTTCTCAGCTATTTCAAATTTATATCCCACACCCCAAATTGTCTTGATACTCCAAGAAGGATGCTCTACCTTATCTAATTTAGCTCTTAAACGCTTAATATGAGAGTCTACGGTTCGGCTATCACCGAAATAATCGAAGCCCCATAAACTATCGAGAAGATTATCTCTAGTAAACACTTTGTTTGGATTTGAAGCCAACGTCCACATTGTTTCTATTTCTTTCTTTGTAAGAGCAACTCTTTTACCACCAATATGTAGGGTATATTCATCTAAGTTTATCTCTAAGTTCTCTATGGATATGACATTCTCTGAGATCTCTTCCTTTGCTGTTCTTGTCATACGTCTCATTACTGCTCTAACTCTGGCCATGACCTCCCTGGGGCTAAAGGGTTTCACTATATAATCATCGGCTCCAATGTCTAGTCCCATGATTTTATCAAAATCTTCTCCTCTGGCAGTGATTAATATTACTGGCACATTGGATTTGCTACGTATTTTTCTACATACTTCATATCCATCTTCTTTTGGCATCATAACATCCAGCAATACGACATCGGGATTATATTGGGAAAATAGCCGAATAGCCTCTTCCCCATCACAAGCTACAATAGGTTCAAAGCCCTCCATCCTCGAATAAGTAGAAAGAATATCCGTGATATCCTGATTGTCATCAGCGATCAAAATATGCTGCTGCATTTACAAATCTCCCTTCCATGTTCTTTTCCCATTTTTCCTTCGTCATCTTCCGTTGGATTTTCTCCACTTAGTTTGGAAGAAATACTCTTCACAAGGGCAGAGTATTTTCTACTAAGTCGAACTTTTTCTTCACTTAGCGGAATATCTTCATTGGGTAGAAGTTTTCCACTAAGCTGAAGTTCCTTTCACTAAATCGGAGTTTCTCCACTGAAGATATTATATAATAAAAGGATAGTCCAAAACAAGAGCAAAAACCGCTTCTATTGAACTTTTGTAAAAAAAAGTATGGTATAATCTTGCTTATTATTAAAAATATAGAAAAACAACTGGATTCTATGGGAATATTTAATTAAAATTAACATTATGACACTTTTCTGACAAAATCATTGGATATAATAATTACAGAATTGATAGGATGTGACAAAGGAATTTCCAGATTCGGAGGGAGAGCCATGAAAACAATTAAAAAATTATCAATAAACCTTGGCTTACTTCTTTTCTTTACTTTACTCATAGCTTTTATGCCATCCATGACAACCGTTCATGCATCCGAAATTGATATGGAAAATAATTATCGATTGAACGTAACCAATGTTATTCTTGTGAATGGCAAAAGCTTACATCTTAAAGTTTTAGGTCTGAGTGATCGTGAAGAAGTTAGTTTTAAGTCCGACAACCCGGAAATTGCTTCCATAAATCAGGAGGGCTTGATAACGGCAAACCGAGTAGGGGTAACCACCATAACCGCAACCGTTAAAAATGGTACAAAAACCAAAGATTTACGTTGTGATGTTACCGTTGGACCTCCAGCTTTCAGCGTTAAGATTACTAAATCAAGAATTATATTAGGTTTAGATGAAAGCGATTTACTAAAAGTTATACTCAAGCCAAGTAACACAACAGAAGTCGCTAGATTTTCCAGTAATAATTCCAATATTGCTTCCATTAGTACTGGTGGACGTGTAACTGCAAAAAATTTAGGAATGACCTATTTGTTTGCTCTTATAGATGCCACTTATCCGGATGGAAAACGTAAGACATCGGTATGTACTATTATCGTAACCAAACCAGAGGATGCACCTTTATTAGATGCCTATTTCAATGAGCATCCTGAGCTGGATTTAATACCGTCGACGGATCTTTCATCTGCCTTAGAAGAGTTCTTTAATGGAAGCCCAGTAGAAAAAGATGCTGACACTGTTTCTCCAACCCCTGTCCCTATGGCACAATCGGAAGAAACACAAAGCAAAGGTTTAGTGGATGCTTTAGATGCATTTCTGGATGAAAGATTTAATCTTGCTGAGTTACGTTCTGCCCGAGAAGCAGCTAACTCTAGTTTAGTGAAGTAATTTCAATTAGCAGTATAATCAAAGACAAAATAACAGACATAATTATAGACCATAATGATTGACATAATAATATTTGAATAAACTTAAAAACACGCAAATCTTTTGCGTGTTTTCTTTTTCTCCTTCTTATAGTTGTACTATATCCAATATCTTATTATAATAAGTATGTACACAAATAACTAATAAACTACCACGATAAAACAATAGAAAAGAAAGGATGTAGCCTTATGAATTTTCGTTTTGCACACAATAATATTAATGTACTTGATTTAGAAAAATCCCTTGAATTTTATGATAAAGCACTGGGATTAAAAGAAACCAGAAGAATTGCCCCAGACTCCGGTGAATTTATTATCGTATATCTCGGTGATGGTACTACCAACCATTTGCTTGAATTGACCTGGCTAAGAGATTGGGATCGTCCCTACAACTTAGGAGATAATGAATTCCACTTAGCATTTATCACCGATGATTATGAGGGAGCCTATCAAAAACATAAGGAAATGGGATGTATCTGTTACGAAAACCCTGCTATGGGAATTTACTTTATCAATGATCCCGATGGATATTGGTTGGAAGTCATCCCTAATCGATAAATCCCCCTTACCTTAGTACTTTAATTTTAAATACGATGATCCTTTCGCTCATGTAAGCACACTTATACTGGAAAACACATAATCTATTAATAAAATGAGCGGATTGAGGTCATTTCTATGAGATATTATTCAACGGATGTTTTTAGAAGATCAAAAGAAAAAATTCGTATCTATCCTGCACAGATGGGTACTCAATCCTTAGGAACCCTTCGGGTACGATGCATATCCGAAGGTTTTATTCCTATCACCGACGCGGTGATAAGTATATCCTATCCCGGTGATACCACGAATATTATTGAAGAACTTACTACCAATGAAAATGGCTTAACGGATATCGTATCTTTACCGGCACCTCCGATTGACTATAGTCTGGAACCCACTCTAAATCAACCCTATTCTGTATACGATATCCGTATAAACGCTCCAGGTTTTGAAAGAGCTTTATTTTCTAATGTGGAAATTTTACCGGAAGTTCTAGCCCTTCATGAAGCNACTTTGACTCCACAAGTGTTGGAGCCTACCAGAGAAGAAGAAATCTTTGTTATTCCACCCCACACTCTATATGGTGATTATCCACCAAAAATACCAGAAAACGAGATAAAACCCACCGGTGAAACCGGAGAAATCGTACTAAGCCGAGTGGTGGTTCCTGAATATGTAATTGTCCATGATGGCCCACCGAATTCCGCAGCCAATAATTATTGGGTTCGATTTCGAGATTATATTAAAAATGTAGCATCCAGTGAAATTTATGCTACTTGGCCAGAGTCTACCATTTACGCCAATGTATTGGCAATTCTTTCCTTTACTTTAAATCGTGTCTACACCGAATGGTACCGTAATCAAGGCTATAACTTTACCATAACTTCTTCTACTGCCTATGACCACAAATGGATTAATGGAAGNAATATCTTTCAAAATATNNGTACAATCGTNGATTCCGTATTTATAAACTACCTCTCCCGTCCCAATGTACGTCAGCCCATTCTAACACAATATTGTGATGGGAACCGAACTCAATGCCCTGGATGGATGACTCAGTGGGGCTCCAAAACTTTAGGAGATCAGGGTTATAGTGCCATTCAAATTCTACGGAATTTCTATGGTGATTCAATTTATATTAATACCGCCACTGAAGTTTCTGGCGTACCTTCCTCTTGGCCTGGTACGAATCTAACCCTAGGATCCACTGGAAATAGTGTCCGGACCATTCAAGAACAATTAAATAGAATAGCCCAGGCTTATCCAGCTTTACCTATCGTTGCTGTGGATGGAATCTTTGGACCAAGAACGGAAGAAGCCGTACGAACCTTTCAAGAAATCTTTGGTTTACCTGCCAACGGTATTGTTGATATGCCTACTTGGTATAAAATCTCACATATTTATGTTGGGGTTACTAGAATGGCTCAATAATTATCACATCTATTTTTTAGGCTCATATTTTAATAATGAATGAATAAAAGAGGTAAATCCAATGTATTATTCCAATCGAAATAAATATAAAAAATGGGATTGGAGACCTTTCAGAGTTTTCCCCGCAGACATTGGTACGCAAAATCTCGGAAAATTACAAATCCGTTGTACAACAACTGGTTTTGCTCCAGTGGAAAATGCTAGGGTTAGCATCTCCTCTCCTTCCCAGCCAGATACCGTAATTGAAGAAGTTACAACCGATATCTCCGGACTCACTCCTGAAATTGAATTGCCCGCTCCTCCTATTGATTACAGCCTAGCTCCAGACCAAGAGCAACCCTACAGTGAATATAATATCAGAGTTACGTCTCCTGAATATCTTCCTTTACAAGTTTCCAATGCTCAAGTCTTTACAAATCTAACTGCCTATCAAGAAGCTAGTATGGTAGCGGAAGCAGACAATAAGGAAGGTGTATTATTTGTCATCCCTCCCCACACCCTCTTTGGAGACTTTCCACCGAAAATAGCCGAGCCGGAAATAAAAGAGTCAGCAGAAACCGGTGAAATTGTATTAAGCCGAGTTGTAATTCCTGAATATATTATAGTCCATGATGGTCCACCCACAGATACCTCTGCAGCAAATCATTATGTTAAATTTCAAGATTATATAAAAAATGTGGCATCTAGCGAAATTTATGCTACTTGGCCGGAAGCAACCATACAGGCAAATATTTTAGCCATCCTCTCCTTTACCTTAAACCGAGTATTTACAGAATGGTATCGAAATCAGGGATTTAATTTTACCGTTACTTCATCTACTGCTTTTGATCATAAATGGATACCCGGAAGAAATATCTTTACTAATATAAGTCTTGCTGTAGATAGTCTGTTCGTCAACTTTCTATCCAGACCTAATGTTAGACAGCCAATTCTAACGCAGTATTGTGATGGTTATAAGGTTCAATGTCCTAATTGGATGACCCAATGGGGATCCAAAGATCTCGGTGACCAAGGTTATGATGCAATCCGTATTTTGCGTCATTTTTATGGGGATTCTATCTATATTAATACTGCTCCACAGGTAGCTGGAGTTCCTGCCTCCTGGCCAGGAGCCAATCTTAATATCGGCGCATCTGGTAATAATGTTCGTATGATCCAAGAACAGCTAAATACTATAGCAGATACCTACACCGCTATTCCTAAAGTGGCCGTTACCAGCCAATATAATGAACAAACTGCAGAGGCGGTTAGAGCTTTTCAACAAGTCTTTAATATGCCAGTTACTGGAATTGTTGATTTTCCTACCTGGTATCGAATTTCAGGTATATACGTGGCAGTCACCCGGATGGCCGAGTAAACAAAAAAAGCAAAATAGTAAGCCCCTGATACAACATGGAATAGATCCTGTCATATCCAGGGGCTTATAATATTAGACTACTTTTTTACCATGGAAACTGATAAGGCTCTCGATGATCTAAGGTATCGAATTCATATCCTTTCTCACGAATCATTTCAATAATATCCGGTAAAACTCTGGCTGTTAAATCATTAATAACGGAGTCATGCATCAGAATAATGGGATAGTTATGTTGTTCTAAATCCTTTTCAATATTATGAAGGATGGAATATGCCGTTGGCTTTCCTACGGAATCATTTGCACTAACATTCCAATCATAGCAAATAAATCCCCGTCGTTCCATTTCATCCATCAGCGCCTCCTTAATCTCCTTGCTATAACCATTATTGCTTCCCCAAGGAAACCGATAAATACTAACCCGTCGCCCAGTAATTTCATAAATTTGCTGGTAAACCGTGTTAAAATCATCTAGATACCTTTCAATGGAACAATAAATCTCATTACACATATGAGAATAGGTATGTATACCAATGGTATGCCCCTCATTGGCCATCCTTCTTAAACAGGCCTCTCCTTCATCGGTTATGGCACTACCAAGAATAAAAAAAGTAGCTGGTACATCTTTTTCTTGAAGAATATCCAAGATATCAAAGGTATTATCACTGGGACCATCATCAAAGGTAAGATAAGCTATCTTTTTTCCTAGATCCATTTGTTTTGGCATTTGATAAACCGTATAAAGATCAGGATACATTTTTGTATAATCCGGTAAATCTTCTGTAATAGTCTGGCTAATCTCATCCTCTTCTTCCACCACTAATGTATTTTCCAAAATAGCTAATAATTCTACTCCCTGATATTCATACCACACTGTTTCTGCCTTGGAATTCTCTAAATCAAGTTTTTTATATAGGCTAGCTATACTTAGAATTAAAATAAGAGATATCATAAGGGCAATACCCACATTTAATTTATGATACAATAAAATTCCCTTCCTGTGATTTTCTTATAATAATCATATGCCAACCGATACAAGGAAATTGTCTGTCCTCAATGGATTTATTTTTCCCAAGCCATTCTCTTAACTTCAAGTAAGGCACTACGTATTGCGGGAACAAAAAATACCATAACTGTAACGACTGCCTCAGGTACAATATAGGAAGCATTATAGCCAAGGGAATAGAAAAGAACATTTTGATCCCCTGCATACTCAGCAAAGAATATAACTCCCGATAATACATGGCATAAAAGTCTTCCTCCCACCCCTAGGATATAGCCTTTGATAATACTGTATTTTGATTTGGCAAATAAGCCTGCAAAGCCCAGACATCCATAAGCAATTGGATAGTCTAGTAATAATTGTAGGGGATGAACTACATAGGGCTCAAGAATTAGATCTAACAGACCATAAGCAATACCGGTTAAGATACCCACTTTTGCCCCATAGAGATAGCCGATAAAACTGATAAATAACATTCCGAATAAGGTAATAGAACCACCATTGGGTAATTCAAAAAGCGGGAACATAGAGGTAACTACAGTCAAGGTAATTGCAGCTGCGGAAAAGGCCAGCTGTTTTGCATCAACCCTTTTCTTACTTCGCCCTATTATGGCCATCATAGCAAGAAATAATAGGAGTATCACTAGAAATAATACTACATTGCCTGCAGATGATGGGTAAAATCCTCCTTCCCCATCGGTGGTAACAAAGAAATCAAAAAGCTTTTGAAACATAAAAAAACCTCCTTTTTATTAGCATAGGAGGGACCACTTGAATACGCTTCCTTACGCCGGTATTACCCGGATCAAGTTGTGAGGGTCAGTGTGTTTGCACACCTCTCAGCCTGTGGCTCCCCTAGCTTTTAAATCACTATATTGAGTTACTGATAATATTAATCAATTTAGTAAGATAAGTCAATAGTTATTTCCCAGGTTACCGGTATATATTGCCTTATTTTTGACTTTAAGTCTACTTATACTAATTCAAAGGAGTGTGAGGAGGATAATAAGATGAAAAATAAAAAGGGAATTTATATGGTCGGTCTTCTATTCATCATGATATTCATGTTAACGGGATGTAAATCATCAAATACCGATTATGATTCTAATAAGAAGAATATTCATACCGATGGCAAGAAGGAAGACAAGCTTTCTATCGAAGATTTAAAGAATGAATCTGCAGAAGATCATAAGGAAGTAATTCCAGAAAATATTCCTGAAGGGACTATAGAAGATACTAATAAAGAGATTTCAGAAGATATTCATGATAAGTCCATAAATGATAATAACCAAGAGATTATAGAAGATATTCATGATAAGTCTATAAAAGATAATGACCAAGAGATTTCAGAAAATCTTAATCAAGAGTCTCTAAAACATTCGGATAAGGAAAATACAGAAAATGTTTCTAACCAAGCTACAGAGGAAAGAAAGGAAGAAAGACCGAAAGATATTAGCCAAGAAACTATAGCAGATAAAAACAAAGACACTACAAAAGATATTTCGGATAAGAATTCAGAGNAAGCTCCTGTCNATGNCNCTGTCAAAGATTCTCAAGGGAAATTTATAGTTGCCATTGATGCAGGTCATCAGAAAAAAGGGAATTATGAAAAAGAACCCATAGGCCCTGGTGCGAAAACNACGAAACCTAAGGTAAGTACTGGAACNCAGGGTATTGCCNCCAAAGTTCCTGAATATAAGCTTACCTTGGTAGTTGCAGAAAAGATCAAAGAAGAACTTATTCAACGGGGATATGAAGTTGTTATGATTCGGGAATCCCATGATGTCAACATCAGCAATCGTGAACGAGCCGAAATCGCCAATGAAAGTAGTGCTGATATCTTCATAAGAATCCATGCCGATGGATCTACCAATCCTAAGGTGGAAGGAGCCAGCACCTTATATCCCTCTAAGGATAATCCTTATGTAGCTTATCTTAGTGAAGATAGTTATAAACTATCAAAATCAATCGTTGACCATTTAAGCAAAGCCACCGGAGCTAAAAATAGGGGAGCCATAGCCAGGGATGATATGAGTGGTATCAATTGGTGTACCATACCTGTTTCAATTATTGAAATGGGATATATGACCAACGAGACAGAAGATCGCCGAATGCAAGAGGAAGATTATCAGAATAAACTGGCAAAGGGTATCTGTGATGGAATCGACGAATATTTTGAATCATAGAATGAATAAGAAAATCATAGAAGTATAAAAAATCTTGAAAACTATTTTTATAAAAACTATCTTTCATGAAACCAATCTTTCATGATAGCAAAATATTATGAAAGCAACTATCATGAAACAACTATTATGAAAGCAACTGTGATGAATACAAGATGATGAATACAACATGATTAATACAACTATGTTAAATACAGCTATGATGAATACAACTATATGAAAACAACTATATGAATACAACTATATGAATACAATTATATGAATACAACTATATGAATACAAACTGACATATAAGTAAAAAGAACGGATCTTGCTAACTAGCAAATCCGTTCTTTTCTTTATCTTACAAAAAGGTTTAATCCTCTATATAATATTACTGATAATACTGTTAGGATGAAATTACATCATTCCCATTCCGCCACCAGCTGCAGGCATTGCAGGCTCATTGCTCTTAATATTAGCAACAACAGATTCTGTTGTTAATAAAGTAGAAGCTACGCTGGTTGCATTTTGAAGAGCACTTCTTGTAACCTTAGTAGGGTCAAGAATACCAGCTTCAACCATATCAACATATTGCTCTGANAGAGCATCAAAACCTATTCCTACATTGCTTTCTTTTACCTTGCTAACAACTACGGAACCTTCTAAACCAGCATTGTTTACAATGCATTTGATTGGTGCTTCTAAAGCCTTTAGGATAATGCTAGCACCAGTTTTTTCATCTCCTTCTAAGGTAGCCGCTAACTTTTCAACTTCCTTAGCTGCATGAATGTATGCACTTCCACCACCTGCGATAATACCTTCCTCTACCGCTGCTCTGGTAGCTGCAAGAGCATCTTCCATACGAAGCTTGTTTTCTTTCATTTCTGTTTCGGTAGCAGCACCAACACGGATTACAGCTACCCCACCAGCCAATTTAGCAAGTCTTTCCTGTAATTTTTCTTTATCAAATTCAGATTGTGTCTCTTCGATTTGAGCTTTAATCTGATTAATTCTCTGGTTGATTTCTTCCTTATCACCTTCACCATCAACGATAATGGTATTTTCTTTTTGCACTTTAACAGATTTTGCACGTCCTAATTGATCCATGGTAGTATCTTTCAAATCAAGACCTAACTCATCGGAAATCACAGTACCACCTGTTAAGATTGCAATATCTTGAAGCATCGCTTTTCTTCTATCACCATATCCTGGAGCTTTTACAGCTACTACGGTAAAGGTTCCTCTTAACTTATTAAGAACTAAAGTTGTAAGAGCTTCACCCTCTACATCTTCTGCAATGATAAGTAATTTTGCACCGGATTGAACAATTTGCTCTAAGACTGGTAAAATGTCCTGAATATTTGAAATCTTTTTGTCTGTAATAAGGATATATGGATTCTCTAGGTTAGCTTCCATTTTATCCATATCTGTGCACATGTAAGCAGAGATATATCCACGATCAAATTGCATACCTTCTACTAAATCCAANTCTGTTTTCATAGTTTTNGATTCTTCAATGGTAATTACACCATCATTGGATACTTTCTCCATAGCATCCGCNACTAATTGACCTACGGTATCATCTCCAGCGGAAATTGCAGCTACTCTTGCAATCTGATTCTTACCTGTTAATTTAGAACTCATCTGAGTAATTGCTTCTACAGCCTTCTCAGTAGCCTTCTTCATTCCTCTTCTTAAGATGATAGGATTAGCACCTGCTGCTAGATTCTTCATTCCTTCACTAATCATAGCCTGAGCTAAAACTGTAGCTGTTGTTGTTCCATCACCAGCAACATCATTGGTTTTTGTAGCTACTTCTTTTAGAATCTGAGCACCCATATTTTCAAATGGATCTTCTAATTCGATTTCTTTTGCAATGGTAACACCATCGTTCGTTATTAAAGGAGTACCAAAAGATTTATCAAGAACAACATTTCTTCCTTTGGGTCCGAGAGTAACCTTTACTGTATCTGCTAATTTATTAACGCCACTTTCCAGAGCGACTCTAGCATCTGCTCCAAACTTAATATCTTTTGCCATATATTCTCTCCTCCTTATTAATCTTCTACAACAGCAACAATATCATTTTGTCTAACTATGATAAATTCTTCATCATCTAATTTAACTTCAGTTCCTGCATATTTTGAGTATATTACTTTGTCACCAACTTTAACTTGCATAACCACTTCTTTACCATCAACCATTCCACCAGGTCCCACAGCAATAACCTCAGCCTGTTGTGGCTTTTCTTTTGCTTGACCAGGTAATACTATACCAGATTTTGTGGTTTCTTCTGCAACCAATTGCTTCAATACAACCTTATCACCCAATGGTACTAATTTCATGATATTCCTCCTTTATTTTTACCAGTAATTCTTTTTAGATTGTTATTAGCACTCACCTTCATTGAGTGCTAACTGATAGCATATATATTAGTAAATTCGCCCTTATTATGCAACTTCATTTCTTCCAAAATACCGGGGCAAATTTAATAATTGCTCGGATTTTCTTTTGTTTCCTCTGTTTTTCTCATTTTTTCTTTATTTCTTATGAAGTATGGTTATAAAATATGCCATGCAAAGAAAAAGTTACTACCATTTAGGTAATAACTTTCCATTTCCTACAATATACTATTTTAGTATATTCCAATAAATGAATTATATACCAATTCTTTTGGCATTATAAGATATTATCCGTTTTCTGCATTGCTCTTGGCAAGGCATCTTTTGCATTTTTCCATGGTTCATTGGCATATCGATAATCAAATTTGTTTATGAACCATTCCAAGTCATCACGGACTCTTTTCATATTTTCAAGATACAATTGATTCAACTGTTTAATAAATTCATTTAATTCTTCACCATTTAAATACTTGGGTGCAGCCGAATATAAGTCTTTATAATGTAAAGTACAAAATCCCTTGGAAGTTCGGAATTTATCACGAAATTGTTCCTCCGTACGATAGAGGTGAAAAATCGTTGCAATGTAACGGTTAAAAGTGCCTTGGATTTTATCGCAGATATAACAACTGTCTGTGACCTGCTCAAGATAATCCAGTGCTTCTGACTTATCTACCTTCTTTTTAAATAATGAAGATCCAGTAAGCTTGATGCCCCCTTTGGACACTTTCTCAATATCCTGAATCAATTTATCCATATGGCTTTTTAATATTAATGCAAGACCCAATCGGTTCTGATTTTGATACATTTGATCCAGATGCTTCTCACAAAAACCTAGTTTGGAGGTTTCTCCCCTCACATCATCTTCCATATAGCTGGGTCCCATGGTAAAATCTATAACATTTGTCTCCAGGCTTTTTCTCATGGAACAGATGGGACATTCACCATCAGCATCAAAGGCTTCGTTCACCGGAATTGTATATAGTTTTTCCTTCAACTTTATACCTACCTTTACGTTTATTCATTCTTTGATAAACTTTCTCTCATTAAATCTTTAATCTCTCTTGCTTTTTCTTTAATACGTTCATTGCTATTCCTAGATACCAGTATTTTAGAAAGCCATCTCGATGCTTCCTCATATTTATGAGTTCGTCTTGCAAGATCTGCTATCAGCAAGCTTACTGTGGATTCATCCATCCTGCACATAGGGAAAGCTTCTTTCAAAATAGCTTCATTGAAACCTTCATATGCCTTTTGAATAAATTCTTCCTCTTCTTTCTGAAGATTTTTTATGGCCATCTGATTTTCAGAAGTTTCTTCTTCGGTACTAAGATTTTCAATCTTACCTCTTATAACCCAAGCTGTTTTCAAACAAATATAGGCCCGTTCGGATGTCTTTGATTTCTTTACAATGGAATTCACCAATGCCAACTTATGTCTAGTAATTGCCTCGTCATAACTTAAGGTATCTCCAGATCCCGAAAGCCCCTTAAAGGAGGCTGATATGGTACTTTTAATGAGGGAAATCTGAGTATCCGTCAGGTATTTGAAAAATCGATTCAAGGCTGCATAACCACAACGTGGGCATACTACAGCATCGTATTTTAAAGGGTCAACATGTTGAAATACCGGTCGTAAATCCGTATCTTGAGTTAGCAATTTCACTTTACCGGACTTGACCATTTTCGATTTAAAATCATTACCACAAACCGGACAATTAAAGGTCTTTTCAAAAAGTACCTCTTCTTCTGTAATAGGAACCGGCTTTTTTAAGAGGGATTGTTTTGTATCCGTCTCATTTTTTTCCTCATATATCTCAATTTTTTTTGAGAGATTACCCAAACCAAATTCTTCTAGTCCTTTAAATAAATTAGTCAATACATTATCCCCCTTTTCTTAAAGATGTTCCATAAGTTGGATCCCTTGAATCCAACTTATAATCCATCCTATTTATCTTCTCAGTTTCTATAAATTTTTTATATTACATCTAAAGTTTCTATTATTATATTTCTTTAATCTGCTTTTTCATCTTCTAATTCTTTACTTTGCTGGTTTATATGAACTTTTTAAGGATACAATTCGATTAAATACCATATGATCTGGTTTGCTATCCTTACTGTCCAAGCAGAAAAATCCTTGTCTTAAAAATTGAAAACTTGCTGGTACCTGGGCATCTGCTACACTAGGCTCTAGATAGCATTCTTTTAAAACAGTGATGGAGTTAGGATTCAAATTTAAGCTTCCATCCTCATTGTATACGCCCTTTTCTTCATCCACAATGTTTTCATAAAGTCGAACTTCTGCCTTAACTGCTGTATCTGCGGCTACCCAATGGATGGTTCCCTTTACTTTTCTTGCATTAAATCCGGAACCACTTCTTGTTTCTGGATCATAGGTACAATGAACTTCTGTTACAGTTCCATTTTCATCCGTTACATAGTCCACACATTTAACAAAATATGCATTCATGAGACGCACTTCATTACCAGGATATAATCTGAAATATTTCTTAGGAGGGTCAATCATAAAGTCCTCCCTTTCAATATATAATACCTTGCTAAATGGAACCTTTCTTACTCCCATTGCCTCATTTTCCTGGTTGTTTGGAGCTTCCATGTATTCCACCTGACCCTCTGGATAGTTGGTAATCACTAGCTTAATCGGATCAAGAACAGCCATGATACGCTTACATTTTAATTTTAAGTCTTCCCTAATACAATACTCTAACATGGCATAGTCTACGGAACTATTACTTTTGGAAACACCACATAAATCCATAAACATTTGAATGGATTCAGGGGTAAATCCTCTTCTTCTTAGGGCACTGATGGTTACAAGTCTTGGATCATCCCAGCCGTCCACAATTCCTTCATCAACTAACTTTTTAATATATCTCTTACCAGTAATAACATTGGTTAAATACAACTTGGCAAATTCAATCTGTTTTGGTGGATTTTCATATTCCAATTCTCTTACTACCCAATCATACAAGGGTCTATGATCCTCAAATTCCAGAGTACAGATGGAATGTGTAATGCCCTCAATGGCATCTTCGATTGGATGAGCAAAGTCATACATTGGATAAATACACCACTTGTCACCAGTATTATGATGAGGAATTTTAGCAATACGGTAAATTACCGGATCTCTCATATTAATATTGGGAGAGGCCATATCAATTTTTGCACGAAGGACCTTACTTCCATCCGGATATTTTCCTTCCTTCATTTCTTCGAATAGCCTTACATTTTCCTCAATACTACGATCACGATAAGGACTATTTTTCCCAGGCTCCGTTAAGGTACCACGATATTCTCTGATTTCTTCCGCTGATAAATCGCAGACAAAGGCCTTACCCTTCTTAATTAATTTCACAGCTGCCTCATACATATGGTCAAAATAATCGGATGCAAAGAATATACGATCTTCAAAATCCCCGCCAATCCATTTTACATCTTCAATAATGGAATCAACGTATTCCATCTTTTCTTTCATAGGGTTGGTGTCATCAAAGCGAAGATTGAATTGTCCATTATATTTCTTTGCTAAACCATAGTTTAATAGAATTGATTTTGCATGTCCAATATGAAGATAACCATTCGGCTCAGGTGGAAATCTTGTTACAACCTTTTTAACGGCTCCTTCTTCCAAATCCTTATCAATGATTACTTCAATAAAGTTTTTTGATTCTGTCTTCTTATCCACTTCAGTTTCCATGTTATCGATGTCTTTATGTTCCATAATTACCTCCAGGTAAAAATATTTTTAAATTAAGTAAACTTTAATATTTATTTCCATTATTCATCCGTATCCTTAGCATAATCCTTTTTATGCATTTGTATGCCTTATGGAAATATGAAATATTCCTTAGGATATATGTTATGTAATATAATACCACAAAAAAAATCAAGATAAAAGGGCGAAATTTGAAAACAAAAGAATAGCTGCCAATTACTTAGCAGCTATGTAATATTTTATCTATTATTTTGTACGATAAAAGATATGATCACCTAATATCTTATAATCTGGATATTTCTTTTTTATTCTTTTTGCATCCCTTTTGTTTTGGAAACAAAGATAATCTCCGATATTATTTTCTCCTTCAAGAGCCGCTCTTGCTGCCTTAATTGCCTGTCTCATAGCCTTTTCTTCCGCTTCTGGATTGGAACCAGTGAAGGTCCAATTATCAAAGCATTTTAAGGCCTTATCTAGAGAACTGACTCCTTTCTTGTTTTTCACGGTTACCGCAAATTGCACAGCCCATTTTTTGTCATAGATCACTTCCTTGATGGTATCAACATGCCAATAAGCATCGCTTTTTACTCGATTTAAAACCACATTAGCAACTGCTAACATCCCTTCATAGGACTGGTTCCCCGCTTCTGCATAAACTAGGCATGCCAACAATCGAACATCCTTCCTGGTATAACTGGGCTCCTCTTTCTTAGTTTCTTGGGCTTTTGTTTCTTTTGTCTTATCCTTATTGCTAGTGGATTTGGATGTATCCTTTTTCTCTGCATCCGCTTTCTTAGTTTCCTTAACTTCTGTTTTTGCTTCTTTGGCTTCGGTCTTTACTTTCTCGGATTTTTTATCATCGGTCTTACTTGTTTCCAATTTAGCTGTGTCCGACTTATTCGCCATTTCAGATTGGTCTGATACAGCCTCTACTTTTTCTGCTTGGTTTGTTTCAGTCTCAGCGATCTCTGATTTACTTGTTTCCGCTTCCGTGTTCACCGATTTGCTTGATTCAGCTTCAACTATTTCCGAATTAGCTACTTTACTTTGACTATGATCAGAACCCTGAGCAACATCGATTGACTCTTCTGTATTACTCTCATCTAACATTAAGCTATCTTCTTGTAAACTACCTGCTTCCTTGCCTTCTTCTGTCTTACCCTTTATAGACTCTTCTTCATATGTATCATTAGCAATTCCTTCAAGTACATTATTGTCATCCAACTCACTTTGTGTTTCTTCGATTACATTGTTATTTACTGTCTTATTTAATATACCGTTTACTGATGCATTTGCAGGACTCTGTGCATTCATAATTAGTAACATGGTAGTTAAAAATGTAACCAGAAGTTTCATAGTTGTTTTCATTTTAATCTCCTTAATTATTACATTAATTAATATAAAAATTACAAATCTGTTAATAATTACTTAATAATTATAACATAATTTATTAAAAAATCAACATAAATAATTAGACATAAAAAAACCCGAGTTCTCTTGATATTCTGATCTCCCAAAGCTAGATATCTTTCCTCTAACATTTAGGGCCAGTTCTTTGTCGAACTCGGTTTTAATTTACTTTCATATACCCGTATTTATTATTCTATTTTAATATTTTTTCACTCGGTTACTAGATTTTCTTCACGATATAAGGCTAGTAATAAATCCACCATTCTTCCGTAACTTTTTACCCCGTCAGCTTGGGCATTGGCTTTAAGGTAGGTGTCATTAATTTTATTTGATATGGTACTGATTACAGTATCGTCATACTTAGCCCAGAATTCTGAATTTGCCTTGATGTCTTTACGCACTCCATCCCCATAGAGATCTCTAATTTTAAAATACAAGTCTACATCCTGATCATATAAAGCATTGCTAGAGGATATTAGAGCCAACATGGTGCTGCTATATTGCATTTCCACATTGTCAGATTTCATTCCTGCAATGTAAGATATGAAATTTGCTTCATCCTCTCTCATAACCCCTCGTAAATGAGCCATTTCATGAAGCATGGTAGCTGGTATTGAGTAATCGGAAACATGAACATTTACATTAGCCTCCATGGTAAAGGGTATGAAAATACCAGTAATCTCTGTACGNGTTAATAAGGANGAAAGTAATATGGGTTTTGGACGGCCATATTTCCCTTTTAAAATGGGATAATCCTCAGCTAATTTGTTAAAGGCATCTTTAGCAATTTCAGCCAGTTTATAGGTGCTCATGGACAATTGAAACACACCTTCATCATCGGTCTTTGGTATCTGCTCCCTTAATTGATTTGCTTGCAAGGTAAGGCTTTCAGTCAGCATAAACAACTCTTCCACCGAGGATTCCCGTATATCAAGGCCAGAATATTGACTAAAGGGATGCCGATAATAATTTAATCCCCCTAGGATGGTAAAGAGAAATATGGTAAGGCTGAATAAACATAAGATGTTCAAACTCCCAAGAAAAATTCTCCTTCTCCTATGTTCACGATTTTTAATCAGCTTTCCTATAAAGCGAATAAGAAGAATAGGGAATAGAACAAGAGAAAGCAAAAGTAATATCTCTGCCAATGAAAACGGGAATAAGCCGGTTATGGTTGAAATAATTTGTGATAACCATTTATAGATATGCCTTGCATAAATCTGCTCCGCAAAATAACTACTCTTCCTTGCAAGAATAATAAGAATAAGAGAAATTGGNGCTAAAGCCAATAGGTAAATGCGTTTATACTGAAANATCTTCTTCATNCGCCCCTCCCACATCCCAACTAGTTTGTTTATGGTTAGTTAAATAGTATCATTTATCCGAGGACTACGCAATATGATTCAGGGTAGAATCATGTCAGTAAATGTTTCCCATTGGGTTCACTTCTGCAGGATGAATCAATTTAAATATTATGAAAAAATTTAAGGGTTCATTGAAGGGACTTTCCAACAAACAAAAAAACACCCAAAAAGGTGTTTATTATATTGATTATTTAAAATTTCCTTATCATTAATCGAGGTGACAGGATTTGAACCTGCGGCCTCTACGTCCCTAACGTAGCGCTCTAACCAAACTGAGCCACACCTCGATTTCCGACTTAATCTATATCGATTGATTAAAAGAGATCGGATAAGCTGCTGGGCGGACTTGAACCGCTGACCTCTTCATTACCAATGAAGTGCTCTACCATCTGAGCTACAGCAGCATTTATACTTTCTTGTAAGTCATCTTGGGTTAGCTATCCTAACTGCAGCTCTTGCTTATATTTCTTTCAATACCTGATTAAGTTTCATTTTTATCCTTGTCAGTGCATTGTCAATTGTCTTAGGTTCCTTACCCAATACCTCTGCAATTTGCTGGTATTTAAGATCCTGCATATATAAGCTTAGAACTTGTTTCTCTAAATTGCTCAAGCGCCTTACGAGACTATATTCTATCATACTAGTATTCTCTTTGTCAATAACTAATTCTTCAGGATTTAAAACATATTTCTGGTATATTATGTCAACCAGTACTTCTTTGTCTTCACCATCGCCACTTTCCCGATTTATGGGAGTGTATAAGGAGATATATGTATTCAAAGGAATGTTCTTTTTCCTATTGGAAGCTTTTATAGCACTATAGATTTGTCTCGATATACACATATCTGCAAAGTTAAAGAAGGAATTATCCTTATCGGAACGGTAATCCCGTATGGCTTTATATAATCCAATCATACCCTCTTGAATTAAATCATCTTTATCCCCGCCGATTAAGAATAATGCCTTTGCTTTGCTACGAACTAAATACTTATATTTTTCCATAATATAATCTAAGGCGATTTGGTCACCTTCTTGAATTAAAATTAATATTTCCTCATCCGTCATTTCGTCGTATTTGGTTTCTGCCTTCATAAAAAGGTTCCCTCCTTATCTGCCCAGACATATTATAACTTATTTACATCACTACTGCAATCTCTGCCTTACTATTTCATATGCTAAAACCCCGGTTGCAACAGAGGCATTTAAGGAATCTACATTGCCAAACATGGGAATCTTAGCGACAAAATCACATTTTTCCTTAACCAGTCTTCCGACTCCTTCTCCCTCGCTGCCAATTACAAGGCCAATAGGTCCTTTAAGATCCAGCTGATACATCAACTCACCATCCATATCAGCACAAACAAACCATAAGCCCTTTGTTTTCAATTCATCAATGGTAACAGCAAGATTTGTAACCTTAGCCACGGGTAGGTAATTAATTGCCCCAGCAGAAGTTTTCGCAACCGTAGCNGTCAGGCCAACCGCTCTTCGTTTGGGAATAATAACACCATGGGCNCCTGCTTGATGTGCNGTTCTAATAATTGCACCGAGATTATGAGGATCCTCAATATTATCTAGCAAAATAATAAAAGGCGGCTCATTTNTTTCTTTGGCTGCGTTTAAAATATCATCAACTTCAGCATATTCATAGGCTGCTGCATAAGCAATTACTCCTTGATGCTTCCCAGTATGGGATAGTTGATCCAATCGTTCTTTTTTAACAAAATTAAGAATCGCATCTGTCTTTTTTGCTTCCCGAATAATGGTCCTAATAGGACCATCTTGGCAGCCATCCAATACAAATACTCTGTCAATGGTTTTCCCTGCCCGAAACGCTTCCAACACAGCATTGCGGCCTTCTATGGTTAATTCTTCATATCTCATGTTCTCTTACACCAAGCCTTTCCGTCCGGTATCTCCAATTTTCTTATTATATCATGAGCAAAAATCATGTTCATGCGCTTGATACTCCGATCGGTATATATACAAGCATGCATATACCTCACTACGTTTTCATATTATCATGTCATGAACAAAAATCATGTTCATGATCTTAATGCTCCAATCGGTATACGCAAGTATGCATATACCTCACTACTCTTTTAAATTATCATGATTAACAAAGTGTTCATGATATAATTAAGACTACAATCGGCAACTCTAAACAAGTCCCCGTGGTTTATTCCTCTATTATTATATACTATTTTCTTTTTGATTTATATAGAGAATTCATAATTCGGAATACAGTGCAATCGCATCGATCCTTATAATATAATAGTCAAAAAGCGAAACATATCCAGCTATACTTGATACATTTCCTTATAATAATTCTGATATTCCCCCTTGGTTATGCGTTCCATCCAATCGAAATTGCTCAAATACCATGCAATCGTAAGCTTAATTCCCTCTTCAAAGGGTGTTTCTGGCTCCCAGGATAAATCTGCTTTAATTTTATCTGGAGCAATGGCATATCGAAAATCATGACCTTTTCTATCTTCCACATAAGTAATTAAATCTTTGGATACATTTTTTCTTCTAGGATCATCCTTAGGCAGGATTTCCAACAAGGTATCGAGAATGGTGTTTACAATTTCAATATTTTTTCTCTCATTATGTCCACCAATATTATATACCTCTCCCATTTTCCCATTCTCTGTAACTAAATCGATTGCTTTCGCATGATCTTTTACATATAACCAATCTCTTACGTTCATTCCTGTTCCATATACCGGCAACTTCTTACCAGCCAAAGCATTATTAATCACAAGGGGAATGAGTTTTTCCGGGAACTGATAAGGACCATAATTGTTACTGCATCTTGTAATATTGGCAGGAAATTGAAAGGTATCGATGTAGGATTTTACCAATAGGTCTGCAGATGCCTTACTGGCCGAATAAGGACTATGGGGATCCAAGGGGGTTGTCTCATAAAAATACCCCTCATCCGTCTCTAATGAACCATAAACCTCATCGGTTGATACTTGAAGGAATTTCTTATCTGGCAGGAAACCATCCTCTGTCTCCCAGGAAAGCCTTGCTGCATTCAAAAGATTCAATGTTCCAAGGACATTGGTATTAACAAAAACCTCAGGATTTCGGATACTACGATCCACATGACTTTCTGCAGCAAAATGAATCACCCGATCAATCTGGTTTTCCTCAAATATCTTTAATATAGCCTCTTTATCACAAATATCAACCTTCATAAATGTATAATTATCTAAATTCTCAATGGATTTTAGATTCTCAAGATTTCCAGCATAGGTTAGACAATCAACATTAATAATCCGAATGGATGAACCGTATTTTTCAAACATATATAAGATATAGTTTGATCCAATAAAACCGGCTCCACCGGTAACTAGATATGTTTTCATATATTCTCCCTTCTATTGAAGACATTATCGCAATGTATCAGCCAGTATCAAAGCAATGAATCTTTCATAGATCAAATCTAATTTCGATAAATCAAAGCAAAGCAAGGCACCTTCCATATATCAAAGCAACAAAGCTTCCATATATTCATGGAAAGCTTCCTTCCAATCTTTCATATAGTATCCATGTTTTTCTCGCAAAGCTTTATTGTCCAAAACAGAATACTTGGGTCTTTTGGCAGGAGTAGGATATTCCCAAGTAGGGATTGGTTCCACTTCAATTTCCTTACCTGCCTCCTTAAATATCCTCTTGGCAAATTCATACCAACTGCAAGTTCCCTCACAAGTGGCATGATAGATTCCATAGCTTTCTGTATTTATTAGAAATAAAATTGCTCTAGCCAACTCCAATGCACTGGTCGGTGTGCCAAACTGATCGGATACTACCCGGATTGCCTTGCCAGAATCAGCAAGTCTTAACATGGTTTTTACAAAATTCTTCCCTTCCCCATAAACCCAAGCGGTACGTAATATAAAATATCTACTACAATACTGTTGAACAAATTCTTCTCCTGCAAGTTTCGTTTTACCATAGACACTAAGGGGAGTGGGTTGATCACTTTCTATATAGGGTCTTGAACTCTCACCATCAAAGACATAATCCGTAGATATATGAATTAATTTGGCTCCCATTTTCTCTGCTGCCATGGCTAAATGCTTAGGTCCTAGGGCATTTATTTGATAAGCCATCTCTTGATCGCTTTCACACAAATCAACTGCGGTCATGGCAGCGCAATTGATTATAATATCCGGTTTTATCTCATGAATGANATCATTAACCTTATCTTTATCGGTGATGTCTAGAATTTTTATTCTTCCATCCTCCGAAGCAGTTCTACTGGTATAATAGACAGTATGCATTTTATTATTCATTAGCAGTTTTGTCAATGCAGACCCCAACTGACCTTGTGCACCTGTAATCAAAATTCGTCCCATCATACACTCCTTAAAACTGAAATCCACACTCTTTCAAAGTGGGTAACCTTTTATCCTTCTCTGATAAAACAACTGGCTCTTTATCATCCCAAGGCCAATCAATAGCTACATCTGGATCATTCCAAATGATTCCACCTTCATCTTCAGGATGATAAAAATCCGTACATTTATAAGTAAATAGGGCTTCATCGGATAATACTAAAAAACCGTGGGCAAAACCCGGTGGAACATAGAACATTTTCTTATTTTCTTCCGTGAGAACCACCCCCTGCCATTGACCATAGGTAGGCGAATTTCCCCGAAGATCCACAGCTACATCAAAAACAGAACCCTTTATCACTTGAACCAGTTTTCCTTGAGGATGTTTTTTTTGAAAATGAAGTCCCCTTAGAACCCCTTTTCTTGAGGATTGGTTGTCCTGAACAAACTTCATTGTTAATCCTGCTTCTGCAAAGGCATCTTGATGGTAAGTTTCCAAAAAGTATCCCCTATGG
>JGI24708J26588_10000188_pt1 | contig 48072 bp, 42 predicted proteins | sample BioPla1DNA2_FD_26588 | JGI IMG/M metagenome (IMG submission 26588) | reverse complement strand
GGAAAAAAATAAGAGTAAACATGGTTTCTACTTCATTCTATCAAAGGTTAGAAAGGAATATGATTTTATGTATGACAAGGTACATAATTATCATACAAGGATATATATGGATAAAGGATTTATGAAGACAATCGACAAACACTTTGAAATTTGTTCAAAGAATCTTTTAAACAACCAATTTGCGGTTGATATTTTAGAATCTAAGGAGGATGTTATACCTTTTTTAGAGTCAGTAATTGAAAATGGAAGTAGTGTAGGTGTTGGAGGTTCAATTACATTAGATCAATGTAATATTGTTAAATGGTTAGAAAAGAAAGAAGATATTGATTATATAGATAGATATAATACAGATGATAGACATAAGGCTATGCAAGGTCATTTAACATGTAATGTTTATATTACTAGTAGTAATGCGGTTCTTTTAAGTGGTGGATTATATAATGTGGATGGAACAGGTAATAGGGTAAGCGCACTTACTTATGGGCCTGATAAGGTGTATGTTATTGTTGGTTACAACAAAATTGTTAGTGATTTAGATGCTGCAATTGAAAGAGTTGAAAGACATGCTGCAGTCGCAAATAATTTTAGATTAAACAAGGATAATCCTTGTACTAAAACAGGGAAATGTGTTCTTTGTAATACACCTAGTACTATCTGTAATACTTATGTATACACAAGAAGATGCTATGCAAAAGATAGAATCCATGTAGTTTTAGTTAAGGAAAGCTTAGGTTATTAATGCAACAATTTAATATAGTATATATTTCTGTATTTGCTTTTGCTTCAATATGGACAATTTTTAAATTGTTTAAAGTTAATCCAAATATAATAATTGAAACAAAATTTATTAAAGCCTCTACAATATTATTTATTCTTGCAGCAGTTTTTAGTATATTAACATTATTTGTTAATAGTGGAATGATGGATTATATAAGAACTTTTGTAATGGTAATAGCTATTATTATTTATTTAATGTTAAAAGAAGGCTTAGGAAATGATGGGTTTTATGTAAATGGTCATTTTACACCATATAAAGATGTAATTTATTATGATTACTTTGAAGAAAAAAAGAAATTTAATGTAGTATTTAAACTTAAAGATACTAAAGGAGAAGATCAGTTTAATGCAAATTTAGATTTCAATCTTAAAGATAAAGAAAAAGTTATTAAAACATTAAATAAAAAAATGCCTAAAAAACAAAAGCGAATTAAAAAACAAGCTTAATGCATGATAAATTCATGCTTTTTAAATATTAATGATTTATATTATTGATTAATTATATAAAACATTATAATTAAAGGTGTAAATGGAGGAGTTTAAATGAAAAAAAGAGCAATTGTAAGTGTTTCTGATAAAACAGGGATTGTTGATTTTTGTAAAAATTTAGTTGAATGTGGATTTGAAATAATTAGTACAGGCGGAACAAAAAAAGTTCTTGATGAAGCAGGTGTCAATACAATATCAGTTGATGAGATTACTGGTTTTCCTGAGATGCTTGATGGTAGAGTTAAAACACTTCATCCTTTAATTCACGGCGGATTATTAGGTGTTTTAGATAATGAAAATCATATAAAACAAATGAATGAAAATAATATTAAACCTATTTCTTTAGTATGTGTTAATTTATATCCATTTAAAGAAACTATTAATACTAAAGGTAAAACATTTGAAGATGCAATTGAAAATATTGATATTGGTGGTCCTAGTATGCTTAGAAGTGCTGCTAAAAATCATAAGTTTGTAAGTGTTGTTTGTGATATTAATGATTATGATTTGATAATAAATGAAATAAAAGAATTTGGTGATACTACTTATGAAACAAGATTATATTTAGCTTCTAAAGCATTTAAGCTTACTTCATCTTATGATTCAATGATTTATAATTATTTAAGTGATAATAAGGATTTATCTTTAAATTACACGTTAAAACAAGAATTAAGATATGGAGAAAACCCTCATCAAAAGGCATCTTTTTATAGTGATGGATCATGTTATAGATATAGTATGACTAGTGCTAAACAACTTCATGGAAAAGAATTATCTTACAATAATATTCAAGATGCTAATGCTACATTACAAATATTAAAAGAATTTGAAGATGATTGTGCTGTTGTTGCAGTTAAACATATGAATCCTTGTGGAGTAGGTATTGGTGATAATATAAGTGATGCTTATATTAAAGCTTATAAAGCAGACCCTGTTAGTATTTTTGGAGGAATAGTTGCTTTTAATAAAGAAGTTAATATTGAATGTGCAACTCACATGAGTAATATATTTTTAGAAATTATTTTAGCTCCATCATTTAGTAAAGAAGCATTTGATATATTAAGTAAAAAGAAGAATATTAGATTAATGACATTTGAAATAGATGGAAATGATGATTTAAATAAAATTGTTTCTGTTACAGGAGGAGTTTTAGTTCAAGATAGTGATGATATTAAAGAATATGATTTAAATGTTGTAACTAATAAAAAACCAACTGAAAAAGAAATTAAAGATGCTTTATTTGGATTAAAGATTGTAAAACATGTTAAATCTAATGCAATTGTACTTGTAAAAGATGGACAAAGCATTGGTGTTGGTGCAGGACAAATGAATAGGGTAGGAGCTTGTGAAATTGCGTGTAGTCAAGCAAAAGAAAAAGCTTTAGGAAGTGTTTTAGCTTCTGATGCATTTTTCCCAATGAGTGATACAGTAGAACTTGCGCATAAATATGGTATTTCTTGTATTATTCAACCTGGAGGTTCAATAAAAGATCAAGATTCTATTGATAAATGTAATGAATATAATATTTCTATGATTTTTACAGGAATAAGACATTTTAAGCATTAGTATATAAAAAATGATATAGTATTAAAGGACTGTAGTAATTTCTACAGTTTTTTAAATGTGATATTATTATTCTATGATTGTACTTGTAAAAACACCCAATAAAGATGAATTTATTGTTTATGATGGTAAAAAATTAATGAACATATATTTTTCCATTGAAAATAAAAGAGTCTTTTTTAAGTTTGAATTATTAGATGATATTAGTGATGAAAAAATGATGGAAATTATTAATTTATTTAATAATAAAATGATTAGAACTTATAAGGTTATTAGTTTGTCTATACATATAAAAGATTCATTAATATATGAAAACTGTTTTAGAAATAGTTTATATTATGAAAAAGGCAATTTCTTACAAAGGAAAGTTGAACCATATAGATATGCGATAGATGATAGTGCTTTTGATAGAGAAGGATATATCATTAATCAAGGATTAATAGAAGAAGTACCTTCAGGAAAATTTAAAACATCTAAAACTGGTTGTGGATGGATTGCATGTTATAACTTATTTAAGTTGATGAATAAAGAAAAAACAATTAAAGAGGTTTCAAGTGCTATTTCTGATACTGCAATTTTTAAAGGAATGTTTGGTGTTGATGTATTTGGTTTATATAAGTACTTAAGAAAAAATAATATTGATGCTTATTTTACACCTATATTTAAAAATCAATGTATTAGAGATATTAAAAATAGTAAATATGGAATTATATTATATATACATAATAGAGGGTCTCATTATGTTGCTTATAAAAATTTAGGTAATGGAAAATGTATATATTATAATGCTGTATACGGTAGAAATAATCATGTTATGGAAATAGAAGATTTTTATAAGAAGTTTAGTATTACTCCACTTGGAATGCTTATATCTGTATAAGAGGTGATTTTGTGTTTAAAAAAATATTTATATTTATATGTATATTATTAGCTTCAACAATAAATGTTAAAGCTTTAAGTATATCTGATTTTGAAAATGATGAGCTATTTCATGTATATTCATTAACTTATGATGGATATGAAGAAATAGGATCTTTTAAAACTTATAAAGAAGCTTTAACTTCATTTAATAAAAATAAAGATAATTATGATAATTTAAGTATTTTTTCTAATGGTAAGTTTTATAAAGCTGAGTATGCAATAGTTACTTTTGAATCAACACCATCTTGTGATTACAATGTTGAATTTGTTAATGATATTGATAATAAAGGTAATTATTTAAATGGATGTTATGGTTTTGATGGTGCTTATTTAGATACAAATCAAAAAGGAGATAGAGTTAAGTTTAGGATATCTGGAGTTAATGGATGGGCTAAAATGGATGATGTAACAATTTATCCATTACAACTTATTCCTAATAGACTTACAAAATATACAGTCATTAATAATGAGTTATTTCACCAAATCAAACAAAATTTTAATAATGATTACTATGGTAGTTTAATTAATCTAGGCCCTGCACCTTCTTATTTACAGGAAGGATTAGAATATTATAGTTATGATGGTAATTATTTTTATAACGATGATTCATTATGGATGATGTTAGATGATTATAAAAATAATAATTATAACCAAAGTATAAACAAGGATGATCCTTATTTTAATTATTATCAATATGTTTCTCATAGAACCTTATCTAATTACGATGAAGATATAGTAAATGATTATATTAAAAATGTTTTACATATCGATAGCGATATTAAATCTTATTTGGATTTAGATAAAAATAGTACTGATGATACACTTACTAATTCTCAATTTTATGAACAAGCATATTCATTTTTTCAATATCAATATCAATTTGGTTCTAATGCGTTAATGATGCTTGCGCTATCATGGAATGAGACTGCTTTGGGAAGAAGCTCTTTAGCTTTTACAAGAAATAACTTGTTTGGTCATTCTGCATTTGATAGTGATGTTGAAAAAAATGCATCTAGATATATTAATTTATCTTCTTCAGTTTATTCTCATGCTAGATATTATATTTCTAATAGTTATTGTAATCCTAAAAAGTTTCAATATCATGGATGTTATTTTGGTGATAAAGCTAGTGGTATGAATGTTAGTTATGCTAGTGATCCTTATTGGGGAGAAAAAGCAGCATCTAATTATTATAGACTTGATAGTTTCTTTGGTTTAAAAGATTTAAATAAATATACAATTGGTATTAAAACTAAATCTGGCAGCATTAATGTTTATAGTGAACCTAGTAGTAATTCTAATGTTTTATATAAGACAGATGACTCTAAGAACATATCGTTTTTAATATTAGATTCAATTGATGAAAATTGGTATAAAGTTCAAAGTGATGCTTCTTTAGGTGATATTCATTATTATGATTTTAGTACATCTATTGGCTATGTTAAAAAAGGTGATATTCAAGTTGTAATAGATGGTAAAGGTGATGATTCTAAATTTGTAAAGGTTACTTTTGATGCAGGAGAAGGTTTATTTAGAGATGGAAGTAATGTAATTTCTTATTATTTAGAATCTTATAAAAAACCTTCAATTGAATATCCTGTTTTGGATAATTATTTATTTATAGGATGGGATAAAGAAGTTGTCGCAAGTGAAGAAGAACAGTATTATACTGCTGTTTATAAAGAAGTAAAGTCAATAAGTATGGATAACATACCAAAAACTGACTTTGAAACTAGAGATAGAATTGATATTAAAAATGGTTCTATACTAGTTGAATTTGTAGATGGTAGTGAAGAAAAGGTTTTATTAAGTACTGGAATGGTTTCTGGATTTGATTTAAATCAAGAAGGTAATCAAGAAGTTATTGTAACTTATGGAGGGAAAACTACATCCTATCCAATTACTGTTTCTCAAGAATTAAGTGATATTCGTATAGAGATTAAAGATGAGATAGTCGCAATAATTGAAGAATATAATGGTAAAGAAACTTTAAGTGAAAGTGAAAAAGAAAGAGTATTAAACTTAAAGTTAAGAATTGATGAATATATGTTACCTTATTTAAATCAACAACAATTAAAAGAAATTGATAAGATTGTAAGACTTGCAATTGGCGATCAGATTCACTATGTAGTTGCTGAAAATAAATTTGATTCAAGTATTTCTGGATTATCTTTATCTGTAAAAATTGATGATTCATTAGAAAAAGGCTTTATAAAAGATACTTATAAGATGGTTATTAAAGATACTATATCTAATGAAGCAAAAGAAAAAATGGAAGAAGTTGCTTTAGCATATGGATATACTGTTTTTAAAGAATTTAAAGTAGAAGCTGAAAAGAATTTTGGTACATTTGATTTACATGGTCCTGTTGTAATTGGACTAATAAAACCTCAAGATTCTAATTTAAATCAATTATTTACTGTATTAAGATATGATGATGGAGAAGTTGTTGAAACATATACAAGACAATCTGAAAATTATATTCAATTTATGACAACTGATTTTGGGGAGTTTTTAGTAGTAGCTAAAAACACTACAAATATTTATGATATAGAAGATTCATATGAAAATATAAATGTTGCTAATAGTGATATAGATCAATATAGTATACTGTCTATGATATTTATGGGTAGTAGCACATTAGTTATCTTAATTATTGTATTTATATTGTATAAAAAAAGAAAAAGGTGAAACATGGAAAGATTACAAAAAATTATAGCCCAAGCAGGAATAGCTTCTAGAAGAAAAGCAGAAGAGTTAATTCTTGAGGGGAAAGTTAAGGTTGATGGAGAAATTATTACTGAATTAGGTTTTAAAGCTAAAAAAAATGCAGTAATTGAAGTAAATGGAAAAATTATAGAAAAAGAAGATAAAGTCTACTTTGTTTTGAATAAACCTAAAAGATATCTAAGTTCAGTAAGTGATCATAGAGATAGAAAAACTGTAGTTGATTTAATAGATACAGATAAGAGAATTTTTCCTGTAGGAAGACTTGATTATGATACTACTGGATTAATTATTTTAACTAATGATGGTGAATTTGCTAATGAAATAATTCATCCTAGATATAGTATTGAAAAAGAATATGATGTTACTATTAGAGGAATACTAAGAAAAGATGAAATAAGACAGTTAGAAGAAGGTATTTATTTAGATAATAAAAAAACACTACCAGCTAGGGTAGTGATAGTTAATGTTGATAGAAAAAGAAAAATCACAGATTTACAGTTAACTATAAGAGAAGGTAGAAATCATCAAGTAAAAAATATGATGAAATATTTTGGGCATAGAGTTACTAAGCTTAATAGAAGAAGATTAGGAATTGTAACATTAAAAGGATTGCAAATTGGTGAATATAGAAGATTAAAACCATTTGAAATAAAACAGTTAAAAAGTTTAGCTAATGAAAATAAGTTAATCAAGTAGTTTGTTGATTAACTTTTCTTCTGGATCAATATATATAGTTTTGTATGTAGTAAGTGATACTTTACCTAATTTAGCTTTAGGTATTTTTTTAATATCTTTAATTTGACAATAGTTTACTGGTACACTACTTGAATATCTTCCTTTAGAATAATATGCGGCTATATTAGCTGCTGTTCTTATTAATTTTTCATCTAATTTATCAGTGTTTACAACTACATGAGAACCATGGAAATCTTTTGTATGGAACCAGTAAAAGTGTTTTTGAGCTATTTTAAATGTTAAAGCATCATTTTGCATATTATTTTTACCAACAAATATCTTTATGTTTTCATCATAATTTATAGTTGTAATTTTTGGTAAACTATTTTGTTTTTTCTTTTTCTTTGACTTAGATTTTTTTGCTTTAATGTAGCCACCTTGAATTAATTCTTCTACTATTTCTTTAGCATCTTCAAAATTAATTATTTCTAGCTGTTGATCTATACCTTCAAAATATTCGATTTCTTCTTTGGTAATTTCTATTTGATTTTTTATATGATGAGCACCTTTTTTTAATTTTTCATATCTTTGAAATGCTTTTCTTGCATTTGCTTTACCATCTAGTTTTGGATCTAGTGGTATCTTTATAATTGAACCATCTTCAAAACTTTCTAGTTCAATGAAATTTAATCCTTTTGTGTCATTAATATTATATGTATATAATAGTTCGCCATATAACCTATATTTATCGTTATTTTCAGCTTCAGCTAGTGAATCTAGTAATTTAGGTAGTTTTCTTTTATTATGCTTTAATTCTCGTTTAACGACCTTATAAATGTCTCCTACGATTTGTTTAATTCTATCTTTTTCTTCTTTATGATAAAAAATAGTATCTATACCATCATGAATTGGATATTCTTTAGAAAACCCTATATGAGATAAAGGTAAACAATGAAAATGTGTTTCGTTTTTATTGTGAGTAATATAGATACTGTTTGATTTTTCTATAATGTCTATGATTTCTTTATATGTTTGATTATTTGATAATCTATAGGTTACTTCTTTAGATAGTAAAGGGGAAAAGCCTTCTAATTGATTAGTTAATGTTATTTCTCTATCTATTATTGGATTATCAAAAGGATCTTGTTTATGAGTGTGAGGATCAACAATATTAAACTTGGCTCCTGGATGTATTGTTCTTCTATTATTTTCAAATGGTGGAATTCTTTTTAATGCATCTATAATTTTATTGTTTTCATCAACAAGTATTACATTTGCATATTTACCCATTAATTCTACATATAGTTTTAAAGTAATTTCATCTCCAATAATATTTCTTTTATTTAAAGTAAAAACACACCATCTATCTAAACTTCCTTGAGTAACATCAACTATCATTGAACTTTCAATATGTTTTCTAAGTATCATCACAAAATGACTTGGCTCTTCTGGAGTAGGGTAATTCATTTTTGTGATATTTATTCTGTTATATAAAGGATGGCAAGAAATCATTAATTTTTGATTTTTGTTTTTTGTACGAAGATTAAAAAGTATTTCTGTATTAGAAATACGATAAATTTTATTTATTCTACAAGGACAAAGCTCTTTTATTTCTGGGAGTATTTTACTTAGTAATATTCCATCTAATGCCATAATTTCACTTCTTTCTTTAAAAATTATAACACAATATTGATTTATCTTATCTTTTAGTAGTGTTAGAATGTAAATGCAACCAAATTTAAGCAAAAAGATATTGAAAATCGGTAGTGCAACCAATTATAAATGGCTTAGAATTTTGGTGGAGGTAGTAATTATGAGATTTAGTGAGAAACTTTCTAATTTAAGAAAAGCTAATAATTTTTCGCAGGAACAATTAGCTGAAAGAGTAGGTGTTAGTAGACAAGCTGTATCTAAGTGGGAATTAGGTTCTTCATATCCAGATATGGAAAAGATGTTAAAGATGTGTAAAGTATTTGATTGTACACTTGATGAATTAATGGATGATGGAGCACTAGGAGAAGTTAGTGAGAAGAAAGAATCAAAAATAGATTTAAAACAGTATTTGGATGATTTTTTAAAACTTATTACAAGTATATACAACATGTTTATTACAATGACATTTAAAGAAAAAATCAAGTTTTTATTTGAACAAGCATTTATTGTAGTGGTGTTAATATTATCAAGTATAATAATCAATGTTTTAATGAATGTATTTATTAGTGCGTTATTTTCTTGGATGCCTGGTAGATTTTACTTTTATATACTTAGAATTGTAGAAATAATATTAGGTGTAGTGTTATTTATATTAGGTGTAATAATATTTGGTCATTTATTTAAGATTAGATATTTAGATTATTATGTGACTGTTGTAGATCCTAATGTTAGTGAAAAAACTGTTGAATCTTCAATTGAAAATGAAGGTAATGTAATAAGGGAAAAACTAGTTATTAGAGATCCTAAGCATTCTTCTAGTAGATTTTTTGAGTTATTAGGAAAGATATTTGTTTTTACTTTTAAAGTATTAACATTATTTATTTCTTTACCAATATTTTTTGGATTTGTATTATCCGTATTTGGTTCAATAGTATCAATTACTCATATTGGTTATAATAGTTTATTTATTTTTATAGCAATGGCTGGTATAGGTTTATCTATGTGTATTTATATTATTATTGAATATTTATATAAGTTTGTATTTAATTTAGAACAGCAATTAAAGAAAATATTTTATATAGGACTTGTTGGATTGATATTACTTGGTGTTGGAAGTGGATTATCTTTTGGGAAAGTTTTATCTATGGATAAAATTGATATGCAGGTTAAATATTTTAAAACTGAAACAATAGATTTTGATGAAAAACTAGATATATATAAATCAAGTTTTAGAACAGAAGTAAATTTTAGTGTAGATGAAAATGTAAATGATATAAAAATTAAAATGAGTAGTGTTCCTACTGTTAAACCCAGTATAATTCATGAAGGTGATAGTATAACATTAATTAACGATGGTTTAGATACAATAGAGATTTATAAATACATCATTGAAGGTTTAAAAGAAAACAAATTTTTATTTAGTGATGATTATACCTTATCTACCTTTGAAATAATTTCTAATGAAGAAAATATAGAAGTATTAAAAAAGAATTATGAGAAAAATTATAGGGATTGAAAGTATGGCAAGAGTCATACTTTTTTATATTTAATCCTTATTGAATATTGACTCTGAAGTTACTTCTTGCTTTATAATTGTTAATAGAATCACAAAGGTTCAGATAAATAATATAGATGGGAGGAAAGATATGAGATTAAAAAAAATGTTTATGGTTTTATTAAGTTTGATTATTACGTTATCATTAGTAGCATGTGGTAGTCCAACTCAAGAAACTACAGGAACAACTACAGAAACTACAGTTACTTCAGGAATTTATACAGGATCTGCACCTGGACATAATGGTCCAGTATCTGTAGATGTAACTATTGATGAAGATGGTACAATTTCTGATATTCAAATAGTTGAATCATCTGAAACATTAGCTATTGGATCTGGTGCTTATGAAATCACAAAGAATCATGTGCTTGTAAAACAAAATTTAGATGTTGAAGCTATTTCAGGAGCTACTATATCTAGGGTAGCATATATTAATGCTATAGCTGATGCACTAGGGCAGGCAGGATTTGATGTTGATGCATTGAAAGAATCAACTGGTGAAGTTGATGATAGCGTGATTGGTGATTTAGAAACAGAAGTTCTAGTAATTGGTGGAGGCATTGCAGGATTTAGTGCTGCAATAGAAGCTAATTCTTTAGGGGCAAATGTTATCTTAATTGAAAAATTAGGTGTAATAGGTGGAACAACTGCAAGAAGTGAAGGAATTGTTCAAGCAGCTGGAACTGAATTACAAAAAGAACATGGTATTGATGATAGTGAAGAACAATTTTATATTGATTTTACTGGTCTTCAAACTGATGAAACATTAGATGATGATTTAATTAGATTAGGTATTGAAAATTCTGTTGAGACAATTGAATGGTTAAAAGATAAAGGTGTTAATTTTGATGAGATAGAATCAGCTCATCCACTTCCACCAAGAGATATAATGAGAGGACATTATGCAGAAAATAAAGGTGGAGGCATGATGCAAACTCTGTATGAATATGCACTTGATAATGGTGTAGAAGTTTATACAAACACAAAAGCTACTGAAATAATTATGAAAGATGGTGCTGCAGTTGGTGCAAAGGTAGTACGTAGTAATGGAGAAGAATTAACTATTTCAGCTCAAGCTGTTGTAATTGCTACTGGTGGATATTCTAGCAATAAGGAACTTATGGCAAAACTGCATCCTGAAATAGTGGATTATACATCATATAATAGTAATACTGGTGATGGATATCTATTAGCAGAACAAGCTGGTGCAGAGATGATTAATAAATCTCCAGCATTAGTTCATTATGCAAATCGTTTACCTGGAGCAACAGGTGCTGTAAATGTTGTTGGATTTTATACACCAACAGTTGTTTTGGTTACAGAAGATGGATTAAGATATTCTAGTGAAGAAGCATATACTTTTGATAGAAGTGGTGTTGTTATTGCAAAAGGAGCTTCACAAGTTTTCGCACTATTACCAAATGAGTTTGTAAGTGAAAATCAAGAAGGTGTAGATAATGGTGTTGAAAAAGGCATAATAATTAAGTCTGAATCCATTGAAGATTTAGCAAAAGAATATGGAATAGATGCAGATAATTTAGTAGCTACAATAGAAAACTATAATGAACTTTGTGATAAAGGAAAAGATGATGATTTTAATAAAGATTCAAAATTTTTAAAATCATTTGATGGTCCTGAATATTATGCAATGAGGCTTTATCCTTCAGTTGCAGAAACTTATAATGGACCTAAGATTACAGTAAATGGAGAAGTAATTAGTACTGATGGTAATCCTATCCCTGGACTTTATGCAGCAGGAGGAGTAACTATGGCACAATTTACGGATTATCAATACTATAGTAGTGGTACAGCAATTCTTTATTCGGCTGTAATAGGTAGAGAAGCTGCAAATCATATAGTAGAGAATGTATTAAATAAATAAGTTAATTACTTAAACGAAAACCGCTTTAATTCAAGCGGTTTTTGTATGCGTATTTTACATAAATTAATAATCACATAAAGGTATCCATAATTCATCATATCTACATGTTTTGTTATTATCTTTTATATAAATGATTTCTCGTGTAAAAATTTCTCCTTTAATATTTAAATTGTTTTCTTTAATATAAGAAATAGCTCCATCTAGTCTAGATCTTGCGTCAAGTTTTTTTGCATCATCATATACAATTCCATATATACATTTTTGTGGGGATATGTGTTTTAATTTATTTTCGTTTAATTTTAAAGGTTCAATTTCGCTACTATAATATATGTAGCCAATATTTGTTTTTATTGTATCTGAATTTGGGTTGTAATCTTTAATGTTGAATAGCATGGATCCTGATGTAAACGGAAGACGTTCAGCACCAATTTTACTTTTATTTATACTTTCATTTGAACGTATAATATCTGTAGAGTCAAATACAGATAATCTATAAAATTCAGGACAATCTTTGATAGTGAAAGATGAAATATTATTTTTTGTTTTTTCTATTAGTTCAATTTGCCTTTCTACATAAGTACCTAAAAATAGCAAAGAATAGAATTGTTCTTCTATTTCTAATTTGCGATTTTCATAATAATTTAAAATTAAATTTAAATCTTCTGTGTTCATCAAATCTAGGATATTTTCTAAACTAAATCCTAGTTTATGGTATTTTCTAGATTGATATAAATCGGAAGCATCATCTTGGTGAAAATTGCGATATTTATTATTCTCATTAATCGAAGGATTTAAAATTCCTTTTTCTTCATAATAATGAATTCCTTTTGTAGTCATATTATATATTTCTGCAAGTTTGGAAATTTTGTATTTCATAAAAACATCCTCCTTTTAATATAAATAAAATTAAATAATAGTATATTTATAATATAATTTTAAATATAATTAATAAAATAATCAAAACTGAAAAAATATATTAAACTATAAATACATAATTAGGGTAAAAATATGTCAAACAAAAAGAAAGTAGCATTCATCTGTGTTCATAATTCATGTAGAAGTCAAATTGCTGAAGCACTTGGCAAAAAGTTTGCATCTGATAGATATGAATTCTTTTCTGCAGGTACAGAAACAAAACCACAAATAAATCAAGATGCAGTAAGACTTATTAAACAAATATATGATATAGATATGGAAAAAAATCAATATTCTAAAATATTAAATGATATTCCTGAAGTAGATATAGTTATTACTATGGGATGTAATGTAGAATGTCCTAATATACCTTGTGAGTATATGGAAGATTGGGGACTAGAAGATCCTACTGGAAAAAATGATGGTGAATTCATAAAAATAATTAATACTATTGAAGATAAAATAATAAAAAAGTTCGTGATAAATAATGATTGATTATACTAAATTAAGTAAAGAAGTATCATATGCACTTCGCCATAATCCATTTAAATATGGACTAGAAATAGATGAAGAAGGATGGGTTTTAATAAGTCAATTATTAAGTGCTTTACATAAAGATAAAAAATGGAGTAATGTTACTGAAAATGACCTTGTTTTAATGATTGAAAAATCTAAAAAGAAAAGACATATAATTTTAAATGGAAAAATTAAAGCTTGTTATGGACATTCAATTTCAATAAAAAATAATATGATAAAAGAACCTCCAGAAATCTTGTATCATGATACCGCAAGAAGATTTTTAAAATCAATTATGAAAAAAGGTCTATTACCTAAAGGAAGACAATATGTTCATTTATCACAAGATATGGAAACTGCATATGAAGTAGGGTATAGACATGATAAAGAACCTTATATTTTAAAGATTGATGCTAAAAAAGCATGGGGTGATGGTATTAAATTTTATTATGGAAATGATAAGGTTTGGCTTGTTGATGAAATATCTAGTATATATTTTATAAATCCACCAACATTTTAATTAACACATATATTTTTATTTGCTTATAATAATTATAAGAAGGGAGATGTATGATTAATTTAATCATACAATTTGTATATGACTAATAAAGGAATCTTAATAGTATTTAGTGGGCCTAGTGGTGTAGGTAAAGGCACAGTAATGAAAAAATTTATTGATGATAAAAGCCTAAAATTAACTTTTTCTATTTCAATGACTACAAGAAATATAAGAGAAGGAGAACAAGAAGGGGTTAATTATTTTTATGTAACTAAAGAAGAATTTGAAAATGCTATTAAAGAAGGAAAATTATTAGAGTATGCAAGTTTTGTAGGAAATTACTATGGAACTCCTGTTGATTATGTAAATAAATTACTTAATGAAGGAAGAAATGTAATTTTAGAAATTGAAACTCAAGGAGCACTACAAGTAATGGAAAAAGTTCCTGAAGCATTAACTATATTTTTAGTACCACCAAGCATGAAAGAACTTGAAAGACGTATTAGAGGCAGAAAAACAGAAAGTGATGAAGTTATTAAAGCAAGACTTAATAAAGCAAAAGAAGAAATGAATTTAGCAGGAAAATACAAATATGTTGTTTGTAATGATGACCCTGACAAAGCTGCTAAAACAATTAGTAATATAATAAAAAGAAGCATGGGATAGTCCATGCTTTAATATTTAATAATTAAGCTTTAATAAAAATGCTTTAATGAATAGAATTTGATATTATTCAATTATAAGATAAGAAGGGAAGATGTTAAATATGAAAACTAATTTACAAGCTAGATTAAGAAAAATAGTTAATGCATCAGGTAGAATGACTAAACTAGGTGTCTCTACACAATCGAAGTATGTACAAGAATGTATGTTGTATGGTTCAAATAATTACTTTGATATTGATGAATTATATGTACAAGCAGGATCTTATATTGCGAAGTTATTAGAAACTGAAGATGCTGTTGTAACTTCTTGTGCTTCTTCAGGCATTGTATTTACTATTGCAGGATTAATATGTGGTTCAAACCATAGATTAGTTGAAAATTTACATATTGAAAAAGATAATATATCAAAAAGGGAAGTAATTCTTCCTAAAGGGCATAGTATTAATTATGGTGCTCCAGTTCATACAATGATTGAATTAGGTGGAGGAAAGGTTGTTGAGGTAGGAAATGCTAATAAGGTTACAAAATTAGATGTTGAATCTTATATATCAGATAAAACTCTTGCGTTATTCTATGTAAAAAGTCATCATTCAGTGCAAAAAAACATGATAAGTATTGAAGAAATGTATAATTTATCACAAAAATACAATATACCTTTAATTATAGATGCTGCAGCTGAAGAAGATCTTAAGACCTATTATAAACAAGGAGCTGATTTTGTAGTGTATTCTGGCTCAAAAGCATTGTGTGGTCCTTCATCAGGATTTGTATTATGTAGAAGTAAAGAACAAGCAAATAATCTTAGAAAACAATATTATGGTGTTGGTAGATCAATGAAGATAGGTAAAGAAAATATTTTTGGTTTAGTTGCAGCTATTGAAGAGTATTATAAAGAAAAAGAACCAAGCATTAATATGGAAGATTTACAAGCTTTAGTTGATAAATTTAATAAAGTTGAAGGTTTAAGTGCTACTATCGCTCAAGATGAAGCAGGAAGAGAAATATATAGATGTAAATTACATGTTGATGAAAAAGTATTTGGAATAAGTGGTTATAATTTAAATGAAAAATTAAAATCAGGTAATCCAGGTATTTATTGTAGAGAGCATGAGGTTAATTTAGGTAATTTATCATTTGATCCAAGACCTTTAACTTCAAAAGAAGATTTAGATTTAATATATGAAACTGTATTAAAAATAGGTGGTAAAGATGAAAATTAATTTTTATAAAGATAAAGTATGTTTAAATGTATTAACTAAGTCTTTAATAAACGCTAAAGAAATTAATGAAATTATGGAAGGGCATGTTGTATTAGGTCTTTTAACTGCAAACTATAATTCTTTAAATGAAGCTATTGAAGATATTTTAAAATATAAGGAAGTTACTAATAATAATATTTCTATAGGACTTGGACAAGGCAATCCTGCAAATTGGAAAAAAGTAGCAAGAGTTTCTAAAGTAGTTCAACCTAAACATATAAATCAAGTGTTTTTTGCAGTTGGATATACTAGAGCCTGCATTGAAAATGATACTTCTTTTATAAATGCATTAGTTTCACCAACTGGAAAAGTAGGATATTTAAAGATAAATACTGGAGAACTAAGTTCATATTCAAAAAATGATGCAATAGTACCCGTAGAAACTGTAATAGATATGGTTAAAGAAATGGGAGGAAATTCATTAAAGTTTTTCCCTATGAAAGGTTTATCTTGTAAAGATGAATTAGAATATGTTGCAAAAGCATGTGCTAAAAATGATTTTGCATTAGAACCTACAGGAGGAATTGATTTAAATAATTTTGAAGAAATTCTTACAATTATAAATAATGCAGGTGTTAAAAAGATAATTCCTCATGTTTATTCTTCTATTGTTGATAAAGAAACAAAACTTACAAAAATTGAAGATGTTAAAAAACTTTATGAAATGATTAAAAAAGTTGTTGGATAGACAATAATTAAACATTTTAATTTGAGCATAGCAAATGCTACGTTTTTTTAGGAACTTTTTAATTACTGAATATATTTGATTATGGAAATATATGAGGTAGTTTAATGGGTGAAATAAAATTGTTTGAAAATAAAGAGATAAGAACTATATGGGATAAAGAAAAAGAAGAATAGTATTTTTCTGTTGTGGATGTTGTTAGGGTACTAACTAAAAGTAAAAATCCTAGGAGATATTGGAGCGATTTAAAAAGTAAGATGAAAGATGAAGAAGGAGCATATGAATTGTACGATTTTATCGTACAGTTAAAATTAAAAGCACCTGATGGAAAGATGAGATTAACAGATGTTTCTAATACTCAAGGAATATTAAGAATCATTCAATCTATTCCTTCACCTAAAGCAGAACCTTTTAAAATGTGGTTAGCAGAAGCAACTACAACAGAAATAAAAAATGTAGAATATCCTTATGGATTAGATGAAAATAAAGAAACATCTAAAAGAGGAGGAACAATTGCAGGTAATACAAGAAAAGCAATTGAAAAAGAAATAAGAAGACATGTAATAACTTCAAAAAAAGAAATGAATTCTTCTAAACTTACTATGTATGATTCAAAAGATAAAGAAGAAAAATAGTAATGTTTTGTGTTTGTTTAATTTCAACACCTAATAATTATTATCTTAAACTTATTAATACAAACCATCAAAATAAATGGTTTATGGGTGAAGACTCAGTAAACTAATACAAAAATAAGTCGGTTATATCCGACTTTTTAATATTCCACAAACCATTTGTTTTGTTCTAAGAATAAGTATCTTTTTTGATTTTTAAATAGACAAGTGTATCTAATTTTAGAATTAATTGGGCATCTTTGTATAACTCTATCAATTTTATATTTAATTCCATTATCCCATACTACAAATAATGGAGATATATTACCAGATAAATCATATAATGTTACTACTGAAATATACTTTTTCTTCATAGTTTAAACCTTTCTAATTCATAAATTTTATTTTTTTGATATAGTTATATGTGATAATTTAACAAAAGAAGCTTATAACTATATTTTACTTGAAAATTATTCAAGTGCAATATAAATTTTAAAAATGTTGTAATGAATCTTTTGTTAATTTAGAATTATAGTGGTGAATAGTTATGTTTTTTAAAGAAAATCTTAGATTGTTAAGAAAACAAAATTCAGTTTCTCAAAATGAGCTTGCTGATTTTTTAGGCTATAAATCATTTACAACTGTTCAAAAATGGGAAGATGGTACATCAATGCCTAATGCAAGTACAATTTCAAAAATTGCAGATTTTTTTGATATAACTATAAATGATTTATTAAATGTTAATCTAAGAAAGATAAACAGCAACTTAATCCCTGTTATTGGTATTATAAGAGGTGGCTCTCCATTATTTGCTGATCAAAATATTATTGATTATGAAAGAGTTGAATATGAAGAATCAAATGATGGAGAATACTTTTATTTAGATGTTGTTGGAGATTCAATGAAAAATATAAGAATATTAGATGGAGATAGAGTTTATATTAGAAAACAATCTACATTAAATAATGGTGAAGTTGGAGTTATATTAATAGATGATGAAGCTACACTAAAAAGAGTTTTCTTTGAAGAAGATAAATTAATTTTGAAATCTGAGAATGAATTATATGAACCAATGATTTATAATGTAAAGGATGTTAGTGATAAGAATATTAAAATAATTGGTAAACTTATTCACAATAAGATAAGATACTGATGAAAACTAAGATTACTTATTTTTTGATTAGTTTATCAACTTACATATTATTGTTTGTAGTTGAAGCATTAATTTTTAGTTTCTTTTATACATTATTAAATATTAATTTCTTATATTATCCAATAACTTATTTAATACTATTGATTATTATAAATCCTAGACTAACATATAGGGTTGTTGAATATATTATTGATAACAAATGGATATCACTATAAAGTGATATAATGTTTAAAAAGTGAGGTATTATGCGTATAGTAATTGCAACTGGGGGAACCGGTGGTCATATATATCCTGCTTTATCTCTAGCTGATACATTGCTAGAAGATAAAGAAAATGAAGTTTTATTTATAGGTTCATCTTCTAGAATGGAAGCTAAAGAAATACCAGAAAAAGGATATGAATTTAAAGGAATAAATGTTCTTAGTGCAAGTGGTGGTTTAGCTAATAAAGTTAAATCAAGTTTTTCACTTGTTAAAAGTACAAATGAATGTATTAAAATACTTAAAGAGTATAAGCCTGATATTGTGATAGGCTTTGGAAATTATATAAGTGTTCCAGTTATTTTAGCCGCAAAAAAACTAAAGATAAAAACGTTAATCCATGAGCAAAATTCAGTTGCAGGAAAAGCAAATATATTATTATCAAAGTTTGTTGATGGAATTATTGGAAGCTATAATGAAAACTTAGAACAATTTAATAATAGTAAAACTAGAATACTAGGTAATCCTAGAGCTAGTGAAGCATATAAAACAGTTAAAGATTATAAAGTTTTTGAAGAATTAGGTTTAGATAAAAATAAAAAATTAGTTTTAATAGTTATGGGCTCTTTAGGTTCTCATAGTGTTAATCAAGTTTTAGAAGAATATTGTGATTTAGTTAAAAATATAAATTATCAAGTTTTAATAGTTACAGGAAAAAAACAATTTGAAGATTTTAAATTTAAAGGTAATGATTATATTAAAGTTGTTTCTTATATTGATGGATTAAAAGTAATGGTTTTAGCTGATTTGGTTGTAATGAGATCAGGAGCAACTACATGTGCTGAAGTTAGTGCTTTAGGAAAAGCTAGTATTACAATACCTAGTCCTTATGTACCTAATAATCATCAATATATTAATGCAAAAACCTTAGAAAAGCTTAATTCTACAATTGTAATAGAAGAATCTAATTTAACTTCACAATTATTAAATGAAACAATTGAAAAATTAATGAATGATGATAAATTAAGGGAAGAAATGTCTAATAATGCATTAAGAGCAGGAAAAGTTAATGCAAGTGAAGATATAGTTAAATGGATTAAGGATTTAGTTAAATGAGTATAGATAAAATTGCGATTGAATTATCAAATTATGCAACAGTTGAAGAAAATGTACCGATGTCAAGTTTGACATCTTTACGTATTGGTGGAAATGCAAGATATGTAGTTTATCCAACAACTGTAGTTTCTTTAGTAGAAGTAATGAATTTGATAAAAAAATACAATTTATCTTTTAAAGTGTTTGGAAAAGGAAGCAATATTCTTTGTTCAGATAATGATTATGATGGAGTTATTATAAAACTAGATAGAAGTTTTAATGAATGCTATTTTACAGAAGAAGGATGTATTGCTCAGGCTGGATGTTCAATTATCGCAGTAGCATATGAAGCAATGAGAAATGGACTTTCAGGATTAGAATTTGCTAGTGGAATTCCTGCAACAGTAGGTGGAGTTACTTATATGAATGCAGGAGCTTATAAATCTAATATGGCTGGAGTAATTGAAGAAGTTTTTGTGTTACATGATGGAATATTAGAATGGATTCCTAATTCAAAATGTCAATTTTCATATAGACATTCTGTATTTCATTTAAATCCTAATTGGATTATTATAGCTACAAAGTTTAGATTGAAACCAAAACCTGTTCATGAAATTGAGGAAGTAATTGAATCAAGAAAAGCAAGAAGGATTGCAACTCAACCACTAGATAAACCAAGTGCTGGAAGTACATTTAAAAATCCACTTGAAAAACCTGCATGGGAATTAATTGATGGTATTGGATATAGAGGAAAAAGAATTGGTGGTGCAATGGTAAGCACTAAACATGTAAATTTTTTAATTAATGAAGACAAGGCGACTGCTGAGGATTTTATGAAGCTTGTTGAGGAAATTCAAGTTAAAGTAAAAGAAAAATATAATATTGATTTAATCATGGAAGTGGAGCGTTTTAATTGGTAGATTCAAATGATAAAATATTTGATGATCTAAAGCCTCAAAACGAAGGAGTTAATGAGGTTTTTAAAAGACATAAAAAACGTGTGAACAAGGAAAGTTTTGAAAAACATAAAAATTTAATATATAAATTATCTATTATTACAGGCTTATTATTAATTTTTGGTTTTTATTTTTTTTCTAGTGAAAGCAATATTAAATCAATTGTAATAGAAGGCAATGATTTTTTAACAAATGATGCTGTTAAAGAAATAAGTGGTTTATCCTTAGATTCAAAATATTATTTAAATCCTTTGTTTTTAGTTGAAAACAAATTAAAAAAACATGAAATGATTAAAAGTGCTAAGGTAACATATGAACAAAATAATATTATAAAAATTGCAATAGAAGAAAATAAACCTGTTGGATATAGATATTTAGAGAATCCTGAGATATTGCTTGATAATGGAAAGATTATACCTCTTATAAGTGAATATATGGGATTTATTGCAAGAATACCTTTAATTAATGGTTTTGTAGGTGAGGAACAAGAATATTTACTCATAAAAGCATTATCAAAAGTAGATAGTGGAATAATAGAAAACATTGCAGAAATCTCTCAATATGAGTTTAAATTTGATCCTTATACATTAGAAGTATATATGAGAGATGGAAATTATTTTTTTGCAAGCTATTATGGTTTAGAATTTATAAATGCATATAATTCTATTGCATCTAACCTTACTGAAAAAGGAGTGTGTTTATTTGCGGATGACAATTTAAAAGTTGCCACAAAAAAGAAATGTCCTTGGGATGAAGTAACAGTTGAACTTGAATATTGGAAGGATGAAAATGGAGAATATATTTTAAATAAATATGGGGATAGGGTTGTTGTTCATTATCTTGAAGATGAATATGGTAATTTAGTTTTAGATGAAGAAGGTAATAAGATTCCTATACCTGTAGATGCTTTTGGTGAAGAAATAGAAATAGAAATTATAGAAGAAGAGGATATTGAGCAAGACAATATTGAATAAAGCTATTTAAATGTTATGATATTATAGTCTTTATTGTACATTCAAACTATTTTGTTTGATATAATTGTTTCGGGAGGTTTGTATGGCTGTAGAAAAAATAACAGATTTTGGAAGTATAAATATCGCAAATGAAGCAATTGCATCATTAGCAGGGGGAGTGGTTACAGAAAGCTATGGAGTTGTTGGCATGGCTTCTAGAAACATACTTAGAGATGGAATTGCTGAATTATTAAATAAAGAAAACTATGCAAAAGGTGTAAATGTTAGATTTACAAATGTTGGATTAGAAATAGATGTTTACATTATTGTTAGTTTTGGTGTTAGAATTTCTGAAGTGGTTTCTGAAGTTCAAAAAAATATCAAATATACATTAGAAAAAACTTTGCAACAAGATATTAGTGCTGTTAATGTTTTTGTTCAAGGTGTTAGTGTTAGAGATTAGTCGGAGGAAACAATGAAAGTAATTAATGGAAAAAATCTTAAGGGTATGATCCTTAGTGGAGCTAATAATCTGACTAACCAAAAAGCTAAAATTGATGCATTAAATGTCTTCCCTGTACCAGATGGTGATACAGGAACAAATATGTCACTTACTTTTAGTAACGGTTTACACGAGGTTAATAGGCTTAATAGTAATAATTTATCAGATGTCGCAAAAACTCTTTCTAGAGGATTATTGATGGGTGCTAGAGGAAACTCTGGTGTTATATTGTCTCAAATATTCAGAGGATTTTATCAAGCTTTAGAAGGAAAAAGTGAAGTAAATGGATATGATATAAGTGTTGCTTTTAACAAAGGTGCTTATGTTGCTTATAAAGCTGTTATGAGACCTGTTGAAGGAACTATACTTACTGTTATGAGAGAAGCAGCTTATTATGCAAACAAATATGCGGAAACAAATCCTGGATGTACTGTTAATGAATACTTTGATATCTTGTGTAAAGAATCAATGATTTCACTTGAAAATACACCAGAACTTTTACCAGTGTTAAAAGAAGTTGGTGTAGTAGATAGTGGTGCAACTGGCTTAATAGCTATTTTAGATGGTTTTAAAGCTTATTTGGATGGAGAACCGATTAAATTATTAGATGAGTCAGAAGAAGTTTTAGAAGCTTCTCAAATGGATTTTGAAAGTGATGAATTTGGATATTGTACAGAATTTATTATTAAATTAAATGAACAAACAATTAAAAAGTTTGATGAACAAAGACTTATAAAGCAATTAAGTAAGCTTGGAGATTCATTAGTTGTTGTACAAGATGAAGAATTGGTTAAAGTTCATGTTCATACTTTGACACCAGGAGATGCATTAAATGTAGCTCAAAGATATGGTGAATTCCTTAAACTTAAAATAGAAAATATGCAAGAACAGCATTCTAATATAACTAGTGAAAATACTGTTGTTGAAGAAAATGTTGAAGAAGAAAAAGAGTACGCAATTATTGCGGTTGCTGCTGGAGAAGGTTTAAAAGAAATTTTTAAAGAATATAGAGTAGATGTAGTAATTTCAGGTGGTCAAACAATGAATCCATCTACTGAAGATTTTACTGCAGCTATAAATGAAGTAAAAGCAAAACACATAATTATTCTTCCTAATAATTCAAATATTATCTTAGCTGCTCAACAAGCTGCATTATTAGTTGAAGATGAAGAAGTATATGTATTAGATACTAAATCAGTTACACAAGGTTTATCTGCTTGTTTAATGTTTAATCCAGAAGTTTCTATACAAGAAAACTTAAATGAAATGAATGAAGCAATTTCTAATGTAACTACTGGTCAAGTAACTTATGCAATTAAAGACACTAGTTTTGAAGGGATTCAAATAAAAGCTGGTGATTATATGGGCATTAAAGAAAAAGAAATTGTTGCTTCTACCAAAGATTTAATGGAAGCTACAAAGGCACTTATTGATAGTATGGTAGGTGAAGATGATGCAATCATTACAATACTTTATGGTGAAGATGTAAATGAAGAACAAGTTGAAGAACTTACTGATTATATTGAAGATAATTATGATATTGATGTAGAAGCTTTAAATGGAGGGCAACCAGTTTATAGTTTCATAATTGGTGTTGAATAAACCTATTTCAAACGAAATAGGTTTTTTTGTTATAATTGTTTTATGAGTTATTCATTAAAAGAATGTGGTTTAACACCTAAAAGAATAGAATTATTAAATAAAGCAAACATTTTTAATAGTGATGATTTATTTTCTTATTATCCTTATAGATATGATGTTTTAGAGAGTATACCTTATAAAGACTGGAAAGTTAATGATAAGGTTATTTTTGAAGGGATACTTATTAGTAAGCCTACAACTTATAAGTATAGAGGTAATAGGTCAGTATCGAGATTTAATGTTTTAAGTGAAGATGATGTAATAAATGTAACTATTTATAATAGACATTGGGTAAGCCAATTAACACTTGAACAAAAATTAGTTATTATTGGAAAATATGAAGGTAATAATAAAGTAACAGCTTCTAATTATTATGGAAAACCTATTGATGAATTTTTAGGCATTAATCCTGTATATCCATTAGTAGATAAACTAACTCAAAAAAATGTAAATGAGTCCATAAAAAAAGCATTTAATAAATTAAAGGATAAAATAGAAAATATAATTCCTAATGAATTTATAATTAGATATAGACTTCTAAATAAAAAAGATGCAATTAGGATGATTCATTTTCCTAAATCACATAATGAAATTAAACTTGCTTTAAGAACTTTAAAATATGAAGAGTTTTTAAAGTTTAATGTTGCGATTAATTTAATTAGAGAAGCAAATGATTCGACAACATTTAATCAAGGTAAATCATTTAATTATGATGATGTTTTTGTTTTAGCGAACAATCTTTCTTTTAACTTAACAAAGGATCAATTAAGAAGTGTAAATGAAATTTTAGATGATTTATCAAGTAATAAAATAATGTATAGATTATTACAAGGTGATGTAGGATCTGGAAAGACTTTAGTAGCAGCTTTAGGGTTATATGCAACTTTTTTAAGTGGAAAACAAGGAGCACTACTTGCACCTACTGAAATACTTGCAAAACAACATTATAAAAGCTTAAAAACGTTATTTAGACCTACTAATGTAAAAATTGAAGTTTTATATTCTGCTTTATCTACTGTAAAGAAAAAAGACTTGTTAGATAAGCTTATAAACAAAGAAATTGATATTTTAGTTGGAACCCATGCAATATTACAAGATAATGTTGTTTTCAATGATTTAGGAATGGTTGTTGCTGATGAACAACATCGATTTGGTGTTAAACAAAGAGAAAAATTAAGAGAAAAAGGAGATAAAGTAGACTTTTTGTTAATGAGTGCTACACCAATACCTAGAACTCTTGCAATGATACTTTATGGTGATATGGATATATCGACCATTGAAACAATGCCAAAGGGTAGAAAACCAGTAAAAACTTATTTGATTAATGAAAATAGTTTTATGAGTGTAATTGATGAAATTGAAGAAAAGCTTGCTTTAAGTGAACAAATTTATATTATTTGTGCAGCAATAGAAGAAAGTGAAAATTTTGAAGCTAGAAATACTGTTGATATTTATAATAATTTAAAAGAATATTTTGATGGAAGATACAATGTTGGTTTGCTTCATGGAAAGATGAAAAGTGAAGAAAAAGAAGATGTAATGGAAGAATTTAGTAAAAACAAAATACAAGTTTTAATTAGCACAACTGTTATTGAGGTTGGAGTAAATGTTGTAAATGCAACTGTAATGATTATCTATGATGCTCACAGATATGGATTGAGTCAATTACATCAATTAAGGGGTAGAATTCAAAGAGGAAACAAAGAAGGTATTTGTTATTTATTAACAGACTCTAAAGATGAAGAATCACTTAATAGATTGAATGTTTTACTAAAATCAAACAATGGTTTTGAAATTTCTGCTGAAGACTTACGTTTACGTGGTCCAGGTGATATACTAGGAACAAGACAAAGTGGGGTTCCTGGCTTTATTTTAGGTGATATATTTAAAGATACAAAGATAATAAATCAATCAAGAATTGATGCAAAAGAAATAATAGAAAATAAAGATAAACCAGATAATAACAGGTTTATAAAATTAATTGAAAAGGAAAGTACAAGTTATATGGATTAAGGAGTCTGTATGAGTGTTATAGATTGGTTAAGAAAAAAAGGGATTAGAGTTAAAAATAAAAAAATAATAAACCAAGCATTTGTCCATTCATCTTATGCAAATGAGCATAAAGATATTACAAATAATGAAAGATTAGAATTTATGGGGGATGCTGTTTTACAAGTGTGGGTAAGTGAGCAGTTATATAAAATAAAACCTCCTTTAAATGAGGGAGAAATGACAACTCTAAGAGCAAGATTAGTTTGTGAAAAAGCACTATCAATATATGCTAAGGAATTAAATTTAGATAAATTTTTATTGCTAGGCACTGGAGAAGAAAGAAACGGTGGTAGAAAAAAAGATTCAATACTTGCAGATTTATTTGAAGCATTTGTTGGAGCATTATATATTGATCAAGGTTTAAAAAAGATTGAAGGAATATTAAAAGAAGTTATTACTCCTAGAATTAATAATCCTGATGAAATAGAAGTAAATTTAGATTATAAAACCAAACTTCAAGAATACATACAAAGTGATTCAAGAAAGACAGTTGTATATGAAGTTATGAGTATGAGTGGTCCTAGTAATAATCCTTTATTTAAAGTTAGGGTAATGCTAGATAATTTAACTTTAGGTGTTGGAAGTGGAAACAGTAAAAAGAAGGCTGAACAAAATGCGGCTAAAGATGCTTTTAATAAGATGGTGAGATAATGAAAGATTTTGGAAGTGTAAGTGATAACAATTATTATTTATATAAACTTGAAAATGACAAGTTTATTTTAGAAGTAACTGATTATGGGGCTACTTTAGTATCTTTTATTTTAAAAGACAAAAATGTAGATGTTGTTTTTGGTTTTGATGACGTTAGAGGATATGCAGAAGATGTTCCGTATATGGGAGCTAGTATTGGAAGAGTTTGTAATAGAATTGGTAAAGGAAAGTTTATTTTAAATAATAATGAATATATTTTAAATATTAATAATGGTCCTAATTCATTACATGGTGGTAATGTGGGTTTTGATAAAAAATTATGGGATATAAAAAAAGAGGATAACAAGCTGATTTGTACTTATTTTTCAAAAGATAATGAAGAAGGATATCCAGGTAATCTTAATGTAAAAGTTACTTACGAATTATTAAATGATGGATTTTCTTATGTTTATGAAGGAAAAAGTGATAAAGATACTATTTTTTCAATGACAAATCATGCTTTTTTTAATTTTAATGGTCCTAATTCAAACACAGTGTTAGATCATAAAGTTAAATGTTATGTAGATAAAGTGGCAAAAGTTGATAAAAATGGATTAACTCTTGAAGAAACTTTTGATGTTAGTAATACTCCATTTGATTTTAGAGAATTTAAAGAAATAGGAAAAGATATTGATGAAGATTTTGAACAACTTATAAATGGGAGTGGTTATGATCATCATTTTATAGTTGAAGGAAATTCATTTAGAAAAATGGCGACTTGCAAAGCTAATGGCATTGTTATGGATGTTTATAGTGATTTACCTGGATTTCATATGTATACTGGAAACTTTTTAGATGGAAATGCTAAAGGGAAAAATAAGGGGACTTTTCCAAGAAGAAGTGCAGTATGTTTTGAAACTCAGTATTATCCAAATGCTATTAATTATAGTTTAGAAAAGAAGCCTATACTAAGAAAAAATGAAGTTAAAAAACATAGAACTGAATTTATTTTTAATGGAGAGGATAGAAATGAAGATTAGCGATATTAAAAAAATGCTTTTAAAAGGTGATTTTGATGAAAAGTTACAAATGTTAACTTGTAAAGAAGATATTAATGGTGCAAAAGAAAGATATATTAAATTAATAGATGATGCAATTAATGAATTTGGTGATTTGGATGATGCTCATTTAATATGTGCTCCTGGAAGAACTGAAATAGGTGGAAACCATACTGATCATCAACATGGAAGAGTTTTAGCAGGTAGTGTCAATATGGATATAGCTGCTGTTGTATGTAAGAGTAAAGACAGTATTGATTATAAGAGTGAAGAATTTAATTTAGAAACTATTTATATAAATGATTTAGAAATCAAACCTGAAGAAAAATTTACTTCTGAAGCTATTATTAGAGGAATTGCATTTAGGTTTAAGGATTTAGGTTATAACATTGGTGGTTTTAAAGCTTATAGTCATTCTGAAGTTTTACAAGGTTCTGGAATATCAAGTAGTGCTGCTTTTGAAGTGTTAATTGGTAATATATTTAACTATTTATATAATGATGGCAATGTTGATAGAGTTACTATTGCAAAAATTGGTCAATATGCAGAAAACAATTATTTTATGAAACCTTGTGGTTTGTTAGATCAAATGGCATGTTCAGTTGGAGGATTTGTAACTATTGATTTTAAAGATAATGAAAATCCTTTAGTTGAAAAAATAGAATTTGATTTTGCGCATAGTGATTATGCGCTATGTTTAGTTGATACAAAAGGAAGCCATTCAGACTTAAGTGATGAATATGGTTTAATGCCTTATGAAATGAAACAAGTCGCAAAAGTATTTAATAAAGAAGTATTATCTGAAATTACAATGAATGAATTATTAAGTAATATTGATAAAGTAAAAGAAGTTTGTTCAGATAGAGCGATTTTAAGATCAATTCACTTTTTAAATGAAACTGAAAGAGTAGTTGATCAAGTTAAAGCATTAAAAGATAATGATTTAGAAACATTTAAAAAATTGATTGTTGAATCTGGTTATTCATCATATATGTATCTTCAAAATGTATATAAACCTAATAAAGAAAATACTCAAGAGTTAGCTTTAGCTTTAGCAGTTAGTGAGCAATTACTAAAAAACAAAGGTGCTTATAGGGTTCATGGTGGAGGACTTGCTGGTACAATACAAGCATTTGTGCCAAAAGATATGTTAGATACATATATTAATCAAATAGAAAAAATATTTGGAAATGATTCTTGTCATGTATTAACTATAAGACCAATTGGTGGATATCAAATAATATAAATAGGGGGATTTATGAAAAAAGATAATAAAATTTTACTTGGTAAAGCAGGGGATAAAGAAGTTTATATTTTACCAAATCAAATGAATAGACATGGTTTAATTGCAGGTGCTAGTGGGACAGGGAAAACAATAACTTTAAAAGTAATTGCTGAATCATTAAGTGATTTAGGTGTTCCTGTTTTTCTTGCGGATGTTAAAGGTGATTTATCTGGAATGATAAGAGAAGGAGATATATCACAAATTCAAGGAAGACTTGATTCAATGGGTATTGAAGATTTTGAAACAAAAAGATATCCTGTGCATTTTTATGATGTATATCAAGAATATGGTCATCCAGTGAGAGCAACTATAGAAAGTATGGGACCTTTACTACTAAGTAGAATTCTTGATTTATCTGATGCTCAATTAGGGGTATTAAATATAGTGTTTAAAGTAGCACAAGATATGGAGCTTGCTTTATATGATCTTAAAGATTTACAAGCAATGACTAGTTATGTAGGAGAAAAATCTAAAGATTTAACTTTAAGATTTGGTAATGTATCTAAGCAAAGTGTTGGTGCAATATTAAGAAAACTTCTTGTTCTAGAACAAGAAGGAGGAGAGCTCTTTTTTGGAGAACCATCAATTGATATTGAAGACTGGTTTTATGCGATTGGAAATCAAGGAGTAATGAATATTCTAGATTGTAGAAAGCTTGTAAACAAACCAACATTATACGCAACATTTATGCTTTGGTTATTAACTTGTTTATATGAAAGATTACCTGAAGTAGGTGATTTAGATAAGCCAAAGATGGTTTTCTTCTTTGATGAAGCTCATATTTTATTTAATAATGCTCCTAAAAATTTAATGGAAAGAATTATTCAAACAGTTAAGTTAATAAGATCTAAGGGTGTTGGGATATTTTTCTGTACTCAAAGTCCAACAGATATACCTAATGAAGTACTGGCTCAATTATCAAATAGAATTCAACATTCTTTACGTGCTTATACACCTAGCGAAATAAAAGCGGTGAAATTAGCTGCTGATTCATTTAGGGCAAATCCTGAATTTGATACTGCAGAAGTTATTACTAATATGAAAACAGGTACTGCTTTAGTTTCTGTTCTAGATGAAGATGGCGCTCCTACTGTAGTAGAAGTAACAAAAATACTTCCGCCTTCTAGTATGATGGGACAAGTAGATGTATATTATCAAAAAGAAGCTATAAGAACAGGTACTATGTATGGTAAGTATGAAGAAGCTATAGATAATATTAGTGCTTATGAAGAAATTGATGATATTAGAGAAGAAGAAGCAAAACAATTAGAATTAGAAAAATTAGCAATTGAACAAGAAAAATTAGAAGCTAAAAAAGCTAAAGAAGAAGAAAGAAGACAAAGACAACAAAAAACAATGCTTGAAAGAATTTCTAGAAAAACAATCAATCATTTAGAAAACACAGTTAGTAGAAAACTTGTAAAAAGTGCTGGTTCAATTCTTAAAAATGTATTAAAAGGAAAATAAAAAAGCTGGATTTTAATTCCAGCTTTATATTTGCATACATGATTCTCTTATCACTAATTCACAAGGTACAACTATATTTACAGGATGTACTCTTTTTTCTTGCAAATAAATTGATATTAAGCGAGCGCCAAATTCTCCCATCTTAGCACTTGGAACATTAACAGTAGTAAGAGGAGGGTTTGTAAATACTGTTCCTTGATCATTGTTATATCCTATAATTGATAAATCTTCAGGTATTTTTATTCCTGCTTCAGTTGCAGCCCTCATTGCACCTGATGCAATTAAATCATTTGCACAAAATAATGCAGTAGGCATTGGTTTTGTTTTTAATAGTTTTTGTAACATTGAATAACCTGATTCTATTGTAAACTCATCTTCAATAATATAATTTTCATTAAGAATGTTATGTTTATTACAAAAATTTCTAAAAGTAATTATTCTTTTATCTTTGTAATATTCATTATCACTTGTATATTCTTTACCACCTAAATATCCAATTTTTCTATGTCCAAGATTCCATAAATATTCAAGAGCATCGTTAACAGCATTTTCAACATCCATAGTAACAGAAGAAACATAAATTTTAGGTAAAATCATATCTAAAAATACAATTCTATCTGAAATTTTTCTAAAATCTGCAATTTCTTCTTTTGAAAATTTACCTATACAAATTATTGCATCTAGATTTTGTATTTTATTAAAGTAATTATTTTCGTTTCTAAAAATTCTAAATATTTGATAATTCATTTTTGAAAGGTAATTTTCAGCACCTATTCTTATTGATAGATAAAAAGGGTCAGTTAGTTCTTTGTCAATTGTATACCATTGTACAATACCTACTTTAATGTTTTCATAAGCATTTTTTCTTTTAACATTCTTTTTAATGTAGCCAAGATTTCTTGCTTCATTAAAAACTTTGTTTCTAGTAGTTTCAGGTACTTGTAGCGTTGGATCATAATTTAAAATTCTAGAAACTGCTGATGTTGAAACTCCAGCTTTTTTAGCAATATCTTTTAATGTAACCATAATTTTAACTCCTAAATACTTTATTTATTAATAATTTACCATGCAGTAAACATTTAATCAATATTTAGTAAACAAAATTTATATAATTTGTATATATTTTAAGAAAAAACATATTATTTAAACACTAAACACCATTATTATATTTTTGAAATATTAGTAAAAATAGAAAATATTCAAATATTTAGTAAACTTACATATTTAATTTAATAAATGTAACCGCTTGTATTGACAAAAATGTTAATAAAATTTAACATAAATATGTGTTAGAAGATGTTAAGTAAATGGAGGAAATAAAATGAAGAAATTCTTAGCTCTACTAGCTACATGTGCTATTATTCTTAGCCTTGTAGGATGCAACTCTGGTACTACAGATCAAGCTGAAGCACCAGCTACAGACGAAACAACAGAAGAAACTACAGGAGAAACAATTAAAGTTGGAGTTTCAATTTACAAATTTGATGATAACTTCATGACTCTATATCGTGAAGAAATCGATAGTTATTTCAAAACATTAGATGATGGAAATACATATGAAGTAACTATTCAAGATGGAAAAAATGACCAAGCAGAACAAACAAATCAAATTGATGCATTTATCCAACAAGGATATGATGTTCTAATTATCAACCTTGTACAATCAACTTCAGCAGCAACAGTTATCGACAAATGTGCTGATGCTGGAATCCCATGTATCTTTATTAATCGTGAACCTGAAGAAGCAGATATGAATCTATATGATGGACAAGACTACGAAGGTAAATATACTTATGTAGGTGCTGATGCTAGACAATCTGGAAAATTCCAAGGTGAACTAATTGCTGATTTAGAAAATAAAGGTGATTTAAATGGTGATGGTGTTTTACAATATATTATGATTGTTGGAGACCCTGAAAACGTTGATGCTAAATATAGAACTGAATTCTCAATTTCACAATACTTAGAAGTATCTGGTAATGAAGTTGAAAAACTTGATGAACAACGTGGTGATTGGGATCAAGCAAAAGGTCAAGAAATTACAGCTAATGCTTTAGTTAAATTTGGAGATGCAATTGAAGTTGTATTTGCAAATAATGATGCAATGGCACTAGGTGCTTCTCAAGCAATTGCTGCTGCAGGAAGAACAGTTGGAGAAGATATCTACTTAGTAGGTGTTGATGCTTTAGAAGAAGCAAAACAACTTGTTAAAGATGGAGAAATGACTGGTACAGTATTAAATGACCATATCGGACAATCTCATACAGCAGTTGACGCAGCTGTTAAAGCAGTTAAAGGTGAAAAATTAGAAAAATACTACTGGGTTGACTATGTAAAAGTTACTAGTGACACTGTAGATGATTTCTTAAATTAATTTTTAAAAAAATTAAACTGTAATAATCAAGTGTGCTTTTGCACACTTGATTTTCTAAGAAATAGTACAGGAGGTTGTAATGGAAGAATATATTTTACAAATGAAAAATATAAGTAAAAGCTTTCCTGGAGTTAAAGCACTTGATAGAGTTAATTTAAATATTAAACCTGGAACAGTACATGCTTTAATGGGTGAAAATGGTGCTGGTAAGTCTACATTAATGAAGTGTCTTTTCGGAATTTATAGAATGGATGAAGGAGAGATAATATTTAATGGAGAAAAGGTTGATATTACAAATACTGCAGATGCTTTATCTAGGGGTATTGCCATGGTTCAACAAGAACAAACTCCTATTTTAGATAGAAGTATTGCTGAAAATATATTTTTAGGTAGATTTCCTACAAAAAAATATGGACCATTAGAAGTTATTGATCATACAAAATTATATGCAGAAACTGATAGACTTCTTAAAGAAGTAAATATGGATTTTGATTCAAGAGTTAAATTAAGTTCATTATCTGTTTCTCAAATGCAATCTGTAGAAATTGCAAAAGCAGTATCAGCAGATGCAAAATTAGTAATTATGGATGAGCCTACTTCATCATTAACTGAAAATGAAGTTGAAGGGTTATTCGAAATAATAAATAAATTACGTGATAATGGTGTATCAATTATTTATATTTCTCATAAAATGGAAGAAATCCTTCAAATTTCTGATGAAGTTAGTATTATGCGTGATGGTGTCTATGTTGGAACATGGCCAGCAAAAGAGTTAACTACTGATTTAATAATAAAAAGAATGGTAGGTAGAGAATTAACTAATAGATTTCCACCAAGAAATAATGTTCCTGGTGAAGTAATATTTGAAGTTGAAAACTTTACTTCAATTGATCCTAAATCATTTAAAAATGTTTCATTTAATTTAAGAGAAGGTGAAATTTTAGGAATTGGTGGATTAGTAGGTGCTCAAAGAACAGAGCTTATGGAAGCTATCTTTGGTATAAGACATATTGTGACAGGTAAGGTTACTTATAAAGGTGAAGTTTTAAAAATAAAAAGACCAAGGGATGCTATAACTAAGGGTATTGCATTATTAACAGAAGATAGAAGGGCAACAGGTATATTTGGAGTTTTATCTGTAGCTGATAATGTTGGTATTGCTTCTTTAGATAATTATTTAGATTATAACTTTGTTTTAAATAATAAAGCTTTAGAAAAAGTTGTTAATGAAAACATAGAAAAAATGAGTATTAAAACTCCTAGTTCTAAAACTCAGATTAAATCACTATCAGGTGGTAATCAACAAAAAGTTATCATTGGTAGATGGTTAGCTAATAATCCTGATGTATTAATACTAGATGAGCCTACAAGGGGAATTGACGTAGGTGCTAAGTATGAAATTTATTCGATAATTGTAGACCTTGCTAAACAAGGTAAATCTATAATCATGATATCTAGTGAAATGCCTGAGTTAATAGGCATGAGTGATAGAATAATGGTTATGTGTGAAGGAAAAGTTTCAGGATTTGTTGAAGGAGAAAATGCAACTCAAGAAAACATCATGAGTTTAGCAACTAAATTTATGTAAGGAGATTAACTATATGGAAAGTAATAAAATAAAAGATTTTTTAGAAAATAATGCGATAATTATCTTGTTATTTGCCTTAGTGGTTTATGTTGGCTTAACACAAGATGGTTTCTTAACAATGACTAACTTCTTTAACATTGCTAGTAATGTTTCACCAAGATTTTTAATCGCATTAGGAGTAAGTGGTTGTTTAATTACAAAAGGTACTGACTTAAGTGCTGGAAGGTTAGTTGGTTTAGGTGGAGTTTTATCTTGTACACTTTTACAAAGAGTTGATTATGCGGATAAGTTTTTCCCTAATCTTCCAGAACTTCCAATAATTGTTGTATTTTTAGCGGTTATCTTATTAACTGGATTTTTCGGACTATTAAATGGGATTGTTATATCATATCTAAATGTTCCACCATTTTTAACTACTTTAGGTATGCAAACTATTGTTTATGGTATTAACTTAGTTTATTCAGGAGCAACTCCTTTAGGAGGTTTAAGAAGAGATTATACTCAAATAGCTTCCGCAGGTATAAATATAGGTTTACCTCAACCAATAAAGTATTTACTTATTATTGCAGTTGTTGTAGGTGTGTTTTTCTGGTTCTTATATAATAAAACAAGACATGGAAAATATATGTATGCAATTGGTGGAAATGAGCATGCTGCTGAAGTATCAGGTGTTAATACAGTTGCAGCAAAACTTAGAATTTATTCTTTAGCAGGAGTTATGTATGGTTTTGCGGGCTTCTTATTAGCTGCTAAATCAGGCGGTGCATCAGTTAACTTAGGATTAGGTTATGAATTAGAAGCTATAGCTGCTTGTACAATTGGTGGTGTATCTACAACAGGAGGAATTGGAACAGTTCCAGGAATACTACTTGGAGTACTTGTGTTTGAGTTATTAAAAACATGTATGCAGTTTTTAAGAATAGATACTTCTTGGCAATACATTGTTCAAGGATTAGTAATTATAATTGCAGTAGCATTAGACATTAGAAAATATACAGCGAAAAAATAGGACTAGCATTATTTGCTAATCCTTTTTAATTCTCTTTTATATAATAAATAAATTTTAATCAATATAATAATTATAAATGCAATAATCAATATATAGAAAAACTTAGTGAATTCTTTACTTGTACCAAACATAAAGGAAACTAATAAAAACATAATAAACTGCCATTTCATTCTTTTAGAAATCAGTTTTTCTTCTTCAGTAAAAACTGTATTTTTCCAATTTGATTTTAATGGAGGATTATTGTATATCCAAATAGGAATAAATTTAAAAAACAATAATAATCCAATAAAAAAGATAAATATCAATATTGAAGAAATAATAATGTTGTGTACAAAATCAAATATTGAAAAAACAATAAATATTGCAAGGGCGTAAGATATACTATTGATTCCAAAAAAAATCATTAAATCAAGTTCACTGATGTATCTATTTTGTTTAGATTTACAATTAGTACATTGATATCTTCCTACAATATATTCATCAAAGTTTTTTTGGATTAATTTATTTATTTCTTTTTTACAATGTATACAATTTACTTTCATAACATTTATTATAAATTAAATTAACTATTAAAGATATCATTGACTATAAAATTAAAAAAATATATTATTCTATTCAGGGAGGAAAGTAACAATGAAAAAAATTATTAGTTTATTAATTGTTCTATTAGTAACTTTATCATTAGTAGGTTGTGGAGGTTCAGATAGTTCAAGTGGATCTAGTGAAGCAAAAGGTGCTGAAGGTAAATATACTGCAGGTACTGTAAGTCAAACTGTTGCAGCTCACAATGGTGATATTACTGTTGATGTAACATTTTCAGATGATGCAATTACTGAAATAGTTGTTATTGCTTCAGAAGAAACTGAAGGATTAGGAGATACAGCTATGGAAGAAGTTGCTGCAGCAATTATCGAAGCTCAATCAACAGAAGTTGATACAGTTGCTGGAGCTACAGTAAGCAGTGAAGCTTTAATTGAAGCAGTTAATGCAGCAATCGCAGAAGCTACTAAATAACGAAGAAATTCGTTATTTTTTATTGATTTAATGTAAAATTTACAATTTTATTGTAATTATTTTCAAATAAAATGTTGACATTGTTTCAAAATTACTTTATATTGTTTATAAATTCTTAGACCAAAAGAGTAGATTATTAAAACCATTAGCGAGGGTGGGATGGTGTAAGCCACTTGGTAAATTAATAATTGAACCGCATTTGCGAGAAGTTTAGCTGAAATATAGTAGGTTAAAACGTAAATCGGCGTTAACGATTGAGGGGTTATATTTATATATAACAATTAGAGTGGTACCGCGCATAGTCGTCTCTTCGTTATTGGAAGGACGATTTTTTGTTTAAAGGTACAGTGATTTATTTGAAAAATAAATTGGAGGAAAGAAAATGAAAAAAATCTTAAAATTATCAATTGCATTATTACTTGGACTTACAATTGTAGGATGTTCATCAAATGATGCACCAGTTGAAGAAGTTGAAGAAACAACTGAAACAACTGAAACAACAGAAGCTGCTGAAGGTAGCGATGTACTAAATAAAATATTAGACAGTGGTGTTTTAGTAGTTGCTACATCACCTGACTATCCACCAATGGAGTTTCTTGATGAAAATAGTCAACCAGTGGGATCAGATATGATGCTTGCACAACATATTGCTGATGTATTAGGTGTTGAACTAAAAATTGAAACAATGGAATTTGCTGGAACACTTACAGCTGTAGATACAGGTAAAGTAGATCTTGCAATTTCTGGATTTGGATGGAAAGAAGATAGAGCAGAAAACTATGAATTATCAATAGGTTATAACAATGAAGAAGGTGCTGAATCATCTTGTCATACTGTCTTACTTAAAAAAGAAGATGTAGAAAAATATCCAACTCCTGAATCAATGGATGGATTAACAATTGCTGCTCAAGCTGCATCTTTACAAGAAATGTATGCAAAAGACCAAATTCCTAATGTACAACTTGAAATCGTACAACAAATTGATCAAGGTGTAATTGCACTTCAAACAGGAAAAGTACAAGGTATCTCATTATCATGTGATATTGCAAAAGGATATGCAAATACACTAGAAGACACTGGAATTGCATTATTTGAATTTGACTTATCAATGTATGAAGATTATGCAGGAAATGTAATTGCAGCTAAAAAAGGTGAAACTGCATTAATTGAAAAAGTTAATGAAATCCTAACTGATGTTAATGAAACTGGAAAGTTTGTAGAATGGGATAAAGCTGCAAAAGCTAAAGCAAGAGAACTTGGAATAGATTTTGAAGAATAAAAAAAGGAGTATAAACTATGGGTGGACCAAGCATATTAGAAGTACTAATTACATATTATCCGTTATTTCTTAGAGGACTTTGGTCTACTCTAAAATTAGCGTTTATATCGGTATTATTAGGTACTTTATTAGGAGCATTAATCTCAATGCTCACACTATCAAAAAACAAAATTATCAATGCTATTGGAAATATATATATAACTATATTTAGAGGAACTCCGATATTAGTTCAACTTTATATTTTCTACTATTTTATGCCAATGGTTATTCCAATATTAAATTCTTTACCTAAAGTAGTTACAATTGTAATGGCACTTGTCATTAATAGTAGCTCATATGTTAGTGAAATTATAAGAGGAGGAATATTAGCAGTAGATAAAGGTCAAACAGAAGCAGCTAGATCATTAGGTATGACTAGTAAAAACTGTATGATGAAAATTGTATTACCTCAAGCAATAAAATCAATAATTCCTTCTCTAGGTAATGAATACATTATGATGATAAAAGAAACTTCTTTGGCATCAACGCTAGCTTATAATGAATTAATGTTTGTAAAAACAATCTTAAGTAATAAGTTTCTTATATGGCAACCATTATTCATAATATCAGGAATTTATTTAATGGTAACTCTAGTATTAACTTATGGAGTAAGTTTATTAGAAAAGAGGTTGAGTGTAAGTGACTAATAAGGATGTTTTAATAAAAGTAGTAGATTTACATAAAGGCTTTGGTGATTTGAAAGTATTAAGAAATATAAATCAAGAAATTCATCAAGGAGAAGTTGTAAGTATAGTTGGACCAAGTGGTTCAGGGAAATCTACATTTCTTAGATGTTTGAATTTAATGGAAATACCTGATTCTGGACAAGTTATATTTGAAGGTGTAGATATTACAGATCCAAGTGTAAACATTGATTTGCATAGAAGAAAAATAGGTATGGTGTTTCAGCATTTTAATGTATTTCCACATTTAACAGTAATGGAAAATATAACTATTACACCAATATTGGAATTAAAAACACCAAAGAAACAAGCTGAAGAAGAAGCAATGAAATTACTTAAAAGTGTTGGACTTGAAGAAAAAGCAAACGAGTATCCAAGAAAGCTATCAGGTGGTCAAAAACAAAGGCTTGCAATAGTTAGGGCACTTGCGATGAATCCTGATGTAATGTTATTTGATGAACCTACTAGTGCACTTGATCCAGAGATGGTAAAAGATGTGTTAGATGTTATTAAAGCCCTTGTTGATGGAGGAATGACATGTGTAATTGTTACTCATGAAATGGGGTTTGCTAAACAAGTATCTGATAGAGTCTTATTTATGGATGATGGGGTTATCGCTGAAGAAGGAACTCCAAAACAAATATTTGAAAATCCACAAAATCCAAGAACAATAGCATTTTTAAGTAAAGTACTTTATTAAAATGAAAATACAGGGATGCACATGTATTCCTGTTTTTTTTTGGTATAATAGGCATTAGTAATTTAATGATGGAGATAATGATGAATATTTTAGAAATAATGGATGTAAATTCTTTAAATACAAGTGATAGAATTACTTTTGGCCAAATAGATATTACTAGTATTAAGTTTTACAAACCTAAAAATAGATTGGTTCTTTACTTAAACAGCAATACACCTGTGTCTTTTGACAATTTTCTTAAAATAAAAAAAGCATTAAGAAAAAAATTGTTAGTTGATGTTAAGTTATATATTGAAACCCAAGCTCTTAGGTATGACTTAAATACAATAAGTAAATATATTGATTACATTACAAAAAGTAATAAAAGATTAAATATTTTTAAAAATGTTCTATTTAAATATGATGAAGAAAAAAATAATATAGAATTTTTGTTTGATAGAATAGTTGAAGAAAAAGAAAAATATTGTTCTTTTTATATTGGAAAATTAGAAGAATATGGTTTTAAAAATATTAGTATTGATATTACTTCAAATTATACAAACTCAATTCCAAAAGAAAAAGTAGTAATAAAAAGTAATGATAATAACAATAATTATGTAAATAATTACAAAAAAAATAAAAGAATTAAATATAGTGAATATACAAATATTAGTTTAAAACATCTTGAATATAGTGAAGAAAATCATGTGAAGTTTATTGGTAAAATACTTTCTATAAATAATACTGTTTCAAGAACAACAGGAAGAAGAATTTTCACCTATTTAGTTACAGATAATGAAGGTGGCATTTATGTAAAGTTATTTGAAAATAAAAAAGATGATCCTAAAATGTTTGATGATATAAAGGTAGGTAATACTTATCAATTTTATGGTGATTTAAGTATAGATAAATTTAGAAAAGAATTATCTTTTATTTCTAGAAAGATGGAACCTATTGAAGACAAAAAAATAATTGATGATTCTATAGACAAAAGAGTGGAGCTTCATCTTCACACTACAATGTCAGAAATGGATGGTGTTTGTAGTGTTGAAGATGTTGTTGAACATGCATTTAATTTGGGTCATAAAGGAGTTGCAATTTGTGATCATGGATCAGTACAGTCTTTTGCAAAAGCACATAAAAAAGCTAAATCACTTTTAAAAAATAATGATAGAAGCTTCAAAATCGTGTATGGCTGTGAAATGTATATGACTGATAAGGATTTGTCAATTGTACAAAATGCTAATAATGAGAACCTAATAGATCAAACATATGTTATTTTTGACGTTGAAACTACAGGATTATCAAGTCATTTTGATAGAATTATAGAGTTTGGTGCTGTAAAAATAAAAAATTATGAAGTGATTGATAAATTGCAAATGTTTATTAATCCTCATATGGAAATATCCAATTTTATATCTTTAAAAACTAATATTACAAATGAAATGGTTGAAGATAAACCTACATTTGAAGAAGTTTCAGATAAAATCTTAGATTTTATGAAAGATAGTGTTTTAGTAGCGCATAATGCTGATTTTGATATTGGGTTTATAAATGAATCATTAAAACGTATTAATAAAAAACCTTTAGATAATCCAATTGTAGATACTTTAGATTTAGCAAGAGCTATTCATAGTGATAGAAGGGCATATAGACTTGGAAATATAGCTAGGCTATATAAAATTGTTTATGATGAAGATGTTGCTCATAGAGCAGATTATGATGCGAAGGTTTTAAGCGATATATTTATAAGAATGTTATCTGATGTAAGTAGAAAAGGTGTAAAAACATTAAACGAATTACAAAAATTACAAGATGAAGATGCATTTGCGAAAAATAGAGCTACTCATGTTGTTGTGCTTGCTAAAAATCAACAAGGTATTAAAGATTTATATGAATTAGTTACTATTTCTAATACAAAATCATTGGCTGTGTTTGGTAAGGGTGGAGAAGAATTTTTATCAGAACCTAGAATTTTTAAGGAAGATTTAAATAAAAGAAGAGAAAATATCTTGTTAGGATCAGCATGTTTAAATGGAGAAGTATTTGAATGTGCAGCAAACAAAGATCAAAAGTCATTAGAAGAAGCTATTTCTTTTTATGATTATATTGAAATTCAACCATTAAATAATTACAGTAATTTAATTGTTACTGATTCTATTAGAGATGAAAATAGATTGAAAGACATAATTAAAAGAATTATTGATACATCTGTTAAATTAAATAAATTAATTGTAGCTACTGGAGATGTACATTATTTATTACCTGAACAAAAGAAGTTTAGAGATGTTTATATTAATTCTCAAGGAGTTGGTGGTGTTAGACACCCTTTATATATAAGAAATAAGGAGTTAAGAAGAAAAACAGTTAATCCAGATCAACATTTTAGAACTACAAATGAAATGTTAGAATGTTTTGAATGGTTAGAAGATAGTAAATTATCAAGAATGATTGTAATAGATAATACTAATATTATTTTTGATATGATTGATTATGTTTTACCAGTTCCTGAAGGAACATTTCCTCCTACAGTTGAAGGGTCTTCTAATAAATTGAAAGAAATATGTTATGAAAATGCACATAGAATCTATGGTGATAAATTACCTGAAATAGTAGATAATAGATTAAAAAAAGAACTAGATAGTATTATTAGTAATGGTTTTGCAGTTGTTTATTATATTTCACATTTATTAGTGAAAAAGAGTAATGATGATGGTTATTTAGTAGGATCTAGAGGTTCTGTAGGTTCTTCTTTTGTAGCTACAATGTCCAATATTACTGAGGTTAATCCTTTAGTGCCTCATTATATTTGTCCTCATTGTAAATATAGTGAATTTATTACTGATGGTAGTGTTGCATCAGGTTATGATTTAGAAGAAAAATCTTGTCCAAATTGTAATAATACTATGTATGGTGAAGGACATAATATACCATTTGAAACCTTCTTAGGTTTTCAAGGAGAAAAGGTTCCTGATATTGACTTAAACTTCTCTAATGAATATCAATCAAGAGCTCATAATTTTACAAAAGATGTTTTTGGTGAAGATCATGTTTATAGAGCAGGTACTATAGGTACTGTTGCTGATAAAACAGCATATGGATATGTAAGTGGATATTTAGAGGAAATGGGATTAGAACATGTTAATGAAGCTACAAAAGAATATCTAGCTAGTGGTTGTATTGGTATAAAAAGAACTACTGGTCAACATCCTGGAGGAATAATAGTTATTCCTCAAGATATGGATACATCTGATTTTACACCGATTCAATTTCCGGCAAATGATAAAAATTCAGATTGGAAAACAACTCATTTTGACTTCCATGATATTCATGACAATGTTTTAAAATTTGATATATTAGGACATCTTGATCCTACTGCAATGAGACTTTTATATAATATATCTAATATAGATCCTACAACTATCCCAATGAATGACAAAAGAGTACTTTCTTTATTTTCATCTTCCGATGAACTTCATGCGGATACTAGAATATATGAAGAAAAAACTGGTGCTATGGGTTTACCTGAATTTGGTACTAAAATAACTAGAAGAGTACTTGAAGAGTCAAAACCTACAAAATTTAGTGAACTTGTAATTATTTCTGGATTAACTCATGGTACAGATGTATGGGCAAACAATGCTCAAAATTTAATTCAACAAGGAATACCATTAGATGAAGTTATAGGCTGTAGAGATGACATTATGACTTATTTAATTGAACAAAAACTTGAACCAATTACTGCATTTAATATTATGGAATCAGTAAGAAAAGGTAGAGGTTTAACTCTTGAATGGGAAAAAGTAATGAAGGAACATGGTGTTCCTGATTGGTATATTGATAGTTGTAAAAAGATAAAATATATGTTTCCTAAGGCACATGCATGTGCATATGTAATAATGGCTTTAAGAGTTGCTTGGTTTAAGGTATATCATCCTGAATATTTTTACATTCAATATTTTACTTTAAGATGTGATGCATATGAAATTGAAACTATGTCTAAAGGTGTTTTAGCTGTTAAAAAGAGAATCAATGATATTAATTCAAGATTATATTCTAATGATGAAAAAAGAGCTACAAATAAGGAAAGAGCTCTACTGGACACATTAGATATGACTATTGAGTTATATGCAAGAGGATATAAGATTACTAATATTGATATTTATAAATCAAAAGCTACAGAGTTTAGTTTAGATAAGGATAATCCTAAAAATATTATTCCTTCATTTATTACAGTTGATGGTTTAGGAGTTGCGGCAGCTAAATCTATTGAAGAAGCAAGAAAAGATGGAGATTTCTTATCTAAAGAAGATTTAATTCGTAGAACACTATTATCAAATAAATTAGTTGAGAAACTTGATAATTTAGGATGTTTAAATGATTTACCTGATACAAATCAAATGTCTTTGTTTGGTTGACTTATGTAGCTTGTTATGGTATTATCTTTACGTTATAAGCCTCTAAAGGCTATAACCGCTCAATTATTGGGTTATAAAGAGTCAATTTGACCCCCAAGTTGGCGCGTCTTAAGCAAAAATGAATTGGAGGTGTAAAATCATGTATGCTGTAGTTGAAACTGGCGGAAAGCAAATAATGGTTAAAGAAGGTCAAGAAATTTTTGTTGAAAAACTTGAAGCTGAAGTAGGAGATAAAGTTACTTTAGACAAAGTAGTATTAGTTTCTGATAATGGTACTAAAATTGGTACTCCATATGTTGAAGGAGCTAAAGTTAATTGTACTGTTGTTAAACAAGGAAAAGGAAAGAAAATTACGATTTTCAAATATACTGCTAAAAAAGGTTCAACAAGAAAGAAACAAGGTCATAGACAACCTTATACAAAACTAACTATAGATTCAATAGTTGGATAATTATGATTTATATAAGTGTATTAAAAAAGAATAACAGAATTGTTGGTATGAATAGTCATGGTCATGCAGATTATGCAAACCATGGTGAAGATTTGGTTTGTGCTGGTGTTAGCAGTATTGTAATAGGACTATGTAATGCGCTTGATGCTTTATATCCTAGTGCTAAATGTACAGTTGCTAATAATATAATTACTATAAAAATAAATGAACCAAACGATGTATCAGATACAATTATGAATACTGCAATTATTCAGTTACAAACAATGGTGGAAGTTTATTCAAAAAATATAAAAATTGTTAAACAGGAGGTGTAATCCATGAAGTTTAAGTTAGATATTCAATTTTTCGCAAGTAAAAAGGGTGTTGGTTCTACTAAGAACGGTCGTGATTCTAAAGCTAAGCGTTTAGGTTCAAAGAAATCTGATGGACAATACGCAAGTGCAGGATCAATTTTATATCGTCAAAGAGGTACAAAAATTCATCCAGGCAATAATGTAGGCCGTGGTGGTGATGACACATTATTTGCTTTGATTGATGGTGTGGTTAAATTTGAACGCTTTGGGAAATCAAAGACGAAAGTATCAGTATATCCACAAGCATAGTTAAATCCCCATAATTGGGGATTTTATTTTAGGAGATGTATTATGTTTATAGATAGTGTAAAAATCAAAGTAAAAGCTGGTGATGGTGGTAATGGTATCGTAGCTTTTAGAAGAGAAAAATATGTTCCATTAGGAGGTCCTTCAGGGGGAGATGGAGGAAAAGGTGGAAGTATTATTTTTGAAGTTGATACAAATAAATCAACTCTTTTGGATTTGAGATATAATAAATTAATTATTGCAAAAAATGGTGGAATTGGTAAAAACAAAAAAATGTCTGGTGCTGATGGAAAAGATATTATTATTAAAGTTCCTCAAGGTACAATAGTAAAGGACTTAAGTACAGGAAGAGTAATTGCTGATTTATTAGAAGTTGGACAAAGAGAAGTAATTGCACAAGGAGGAAAAGGTGGCAAAGGTAATAGACACTTTGCAACTAGTAGAGATAGTGCTCCAGAATTTGCTATGCCGGGAGAGCCAGGAGAATCATTTGATTTACAATTAGATTTAAAGCTTCTTGCTGATGTTGGTTTAGTTGGTTTTCCTTCAGTAGGAAAATCTACATTATTATCTGTAGTTACTGCTGCTAAACCTGAAATAGCTGATTATCCTTTTACAACATTAATACCAAATTTAGGTGTAGTTCAAGTTAAAGATGGAAGAAGTTTTGTAATGGCTGATTTACCTGGTCTTATTAAAGGAGCTTCTTTAGGAAAGGGACTTGGTCATGAATTTTTAAAACATATTGAAAGATGTAGAGTTTTAATTCATGTAATTGATATGGGAAGTGTAGATGGTAGAGATCCAGTTGAGGATTATAAAATAATTAATGAAGAGTTAAAAGAATATGAATATAGATTAAGTGAAAGACCTCAAGTAGTTTTCGCAAATAAAATGGATGTTAAAGGTGCAGTTGAAAACTTAAAAAGATTTAAGGAATTTTATCCTGATATTAAAATATATGAAGGTAGTACAATACTACAAAAAGGTATTGATGAATTATTGTATGCTACTATGGCTTTATTAAGTGTTACTCCTAAATTTCCAATATATGATTCTAAAAAAGAAGAAGAACATGTTACTTATAATTTTGTTCCTAAACAAAAAGAAATAGAAGTTATTAATTTAGGAAACAATCAATGGGAAATTATCAGTAGTAAAGCTACTAGATTATTTAAAAACACAAATTTTGATAAGGATGAAGAAGTCTATAGATTTGCAATTTCAATGAAAAAGATTGGTGTTGATAAAGCATTAAGAGACGCTGGTGCACAAGATGGAGATTTAGTTATATTAGATGATTATAGATTTGAATTTATAGATTGATGATATAATATTGAAAGGTGATTGTAGATGATTGCATTTATTAAAGGAAATGTTTATGCATATGGTATTGATTGGGTAATAATTGATAATAATGGAGTTGGTTATAAAATCAATTTTACTAAGCCTGATAAACTAAGTTTAAATAAAGAAATATTAATATATACATATCAACATGTAAGAGAAGATGATATAAGTCTTTATGGATTTTTAACATTAGAAGAACATGATTTTTTCTTGAAATTAATAAATGTTAAGGGAGTTGGTCCTAAATCTGCAATGAATATTCTTTCTAAAGCTGATTATAAAAAATTAATTGTTTCAATAGAAAATAAAGATGTTAATTTTTTAAAAACTATGCCTGGAGTTGGTGCTAAGACTGCAAGTCAAATTATTTTAGATTTAAAAGGAAAACTTATTAGTACTACTGATAAAAAGTCAAGTAATGATGAATTAAATGATGCATTAGAAGGATTAAAAAGTCTTGGATATAAACAAGGAGAAATCAACTCTATTACTAATACTTTATTGAAGAGTCCTAATTTAAGTAGCGATGAATATTTAAAATTAGGCCTAAAACTACTTATGAAGAAGAAAATGGGGTGATTGAATGGTTGAAGATAGATTAATGTCATCACTTGTAGAAGTTGGAGATGATGAAGAAAGTATCCGACCACAAAGTTTAAATGAATATGTTGGTCAAGATATTTTAAAATCAAATTTAAAGGTATTTATAAAGGCTGCACTTCAAAGAAATGAGTCTTTGGATCATGTTTTACTTTATGGTCCTCCAGGACTTGGTAAAACCACTTTAGCATTTATTCTTGCTAATGAAATGGGGTCAAATGTTAGAGTTACTAGTGGCCCAATAATTGAAAAAAGTGGTGATTTAGCAGCTATTTTATCAACTTTAGAAGCTGGTGATATATTATTTATCGATGAAATACATCGTTTACCTAAAATAGTAGAAGAAGTTCTATATCCTGCAATGGAAGATTATTGTATAGATATTGTTATAGGTAAAGATACTAGTCTTAGAAGTATAAGATTAGATTTACCTCCATTTACTCTTGTAGGAGCTACTACAAGGGCAGGAGATTTAAGTGCACCTTTAAGAGATAGATTTGGAATAGTTTCTAAACTTGATTATTATACAGTTGAACAATTAGAAGCTATAGTGAAAAGAACAGCTAGAGTTTTAGAAGTTGAAATAAAAGATAATGCATTATATGAAATTGCATCAAGATCTAGAGGTACTCCAAGAATTGCAAATAGATTGCTAAGAAGAGTTAGAGATTTTGCGCAAGTTTATAATAATGGAGTTATTACTAAAAAAGTTGCAAAAGAGGCATTAGACAGACTTCAAGTAGATTCTTTGGGTTTAGATGAAGTAGATATTAGATATCTTAAAGGAATTATAGAAAGATTTAGAGGAGGTCCTGTAGGACTTGAAACTCTTGCTAGTTCGATTAGTGAAGAAACAATGACATTAGAAGATGTTTATGAACCTTACCTTTTACAAATTGGATTTATTAATAGGACACCTAGAGGTAGAGTAGCAACACCAAAAGCTTATAAACATTTAGGTATTGCTCATAATGAATCATTATTTTAACCGCATATGCGGTTTTTTTCTTTCAAAATTGTTATTATTGTAGTAGGGATAGACATGATAAAAATTAGAAATAACAATATTATTCTTTACTTTTTTTTAATAATAACTTTAATTTTACAAATCATTTTTATGTTTAAAAATGTTGTGTTTTTTAATTATGTTTTTATAAATAATTATATACATCTGTTTTTAACAGTGCCCATAACTTTATGGGGATATTCTTTAATTTATAGAATTACTGATAAAAAAGTTAGATATTATTCATTTTTATATGTTTTATTATTAATGTTTTGGTTAATTGCTAAATTTTGTGCTCTAATATTACCAGTTAGTATTGAAAACTTAATATTTTGGTATTTATATTATATTCCCTTATTATTTAATGTTTATTTATTATACGAAATGCTTAGATATTCTAGTGATAAATTAAATTATAAAACTAATTATTTTATTTTAATCATAACAATTATATTAATATTATCTGTTTTAACTAATAATTATCATAATAATGTTTTTATAATTGATATTAATTATCTTGATAAATATACATATGGTTATATTTATTCTATTATCGTTATTTGGTTAATTATTTTAGGAATATTAATTTTAAATTA
>JGI24708J26588_10000181_pt1 | contig 48592 bp, 39 predicted proteins | sample BioPla1DNA2_FD_26588 | JGI IMG/M metagenome (IMG submission 26588) | reverse complement strand
ATCATTAAATTTTCTATTTTATCTGCTAAATCTTCCGAAGAAAGATTTTTCCCTTGAATCACCAAAGAAATTACATATGAATATTGAGGAATTTTAGAAAGGATTCTATTTCCTTCCTTTATCTTTACTATTTCCATTTCTTTTTTACTTAAATTTTCAGGTGCTTTTTCATCTTCCACTTGGCAAATTTCTAAATTACAATATCTAGACAGTCTTTTTGAAAACTCTTTGATCCCCTCTTGCATATATTTTTCTTTAATTTTTCCTACTGCAACAATACGTATATTCATGGTATATTCCTTTCTAAGTTTTAATATAAAATACAGATTTTTATTCTTTATTTTTAAACCTTTTATTACGAATGAGTGATTTTACACAAGAAAAAAGCCTAGATGAGTAAATCATCTAGACTCATATTTCAAAATAAATCTTTAATTTCAACAAGCTCCATGTATAAGTCAGTCCAACGACGGATTTGAATAATGGAGGCGAGGGGAATCGAACCCCTGTCCGAGAATCGGTCCATTAAAGTTTCTCCCATTACAGCCACTACTTTAACATTCCCTTATCTAAACGCTTAATGGCAAGCTTTCAGACTTGGTAGCTTCATAAAGTCTTTTATTTCTGCAAAGCTTAAGAAATAAAGGTCCCCGCTAATCGGTGTCTGATTCCTAGTTGCGGGAAGCTAAGATCAGACAGCTGCTTTAATTAAGCAGCAAATGCTAAATTATCTTCAGCGTTTATACTTTAATTCCAGTTTGATGACGCAGCACCGGAGTCTGCGAATGGCTACTCTAACTTCTCTGATCCCCGTCGAAACCAGTACGCCCCCTAAATAATTGGGAAACGCTGATTTTTATTAATATAAATTTTGTATTTTAAATTGCTTTTCGGCTTCTCGTCGTTGATCTCTTTTAGCAATATCTTGCCTTTTGTCATATAATTTTTTACCTTTAGCAATCGCTATTTCTAACTTAACTAAACTACCTTTTAAATAAATCTTTAACGGAACAATGGTATATCCTTTAATCGTAATAGCCCCTAATAGTTTGTTAATTTGTTGTTGATGCAACAGTAATTTTCGTGTACGCAGAGGGTCTTTGTTAAAAATATTGCCTTGTTCATAAGGACTAATATGCATATTATAAATAAATGCCTCACCATTATCAATTCGAATGAAACTTTCTTTTAAGCTACATTTTCCTTGACGTAACGATTTTACTTCTGTACCATGCAATACAATACCTGCTTCAAATGTTTCTTCTATAAAATAATCATGTCGTGCTTTTTTATTTTGTGCAATCAATTTATATGAACCTTTTGCCATCTGCTCTACACCCCTACACCAATATCATTTATTCTATCTTTGGTGCTCTTCTATTATAACATAAATCTTGTTTTTTTCAAGCTACTTCTTTTTTCTAATATTATAAAAAAATATATAATCCAATATACTTTAGATATTATAAGTTTAATGATTTATATCTCTTATTTATTCTATTATAAAGCTAAAATTTATAAATATACCCTCTCATAAAATTAAATATTTTATTGCAGGTATCTATATAATATAGATACCTGCAAAGTTAGAGTTTAAACCTAAATATCTATATTTAAAAATAAAAGTTTTTATACACTACTATTTTTTAAGCTTCTAATAAAAAAGCATAATATCCTTTCATTGTTTCATATATATCTGCTTTACTAACAATTTCCCAAGGTGCATGCATATTATGGACAGGTACTCCACAATCGATAACATCCATTCCATAATTGGCTAGGATATATGCAATTGTTCCGCCTCCACCTTGATCCACTTTACCTAGTTCAGCGGTTTGCCAAGCTACATTATGTTTATTCATAATCTTACGCAATTCTGCTATATATTCTGGATTGGCATCATTACAACCAGACTTTCCTCTGGCTCCTGTATATTTATTAAATACAATACCTTTACCAAAATATGCAGCATTCCTTTTTTCCATTACTGATGGATAATTAGGATCAAAACCTGCACTAACATCTGAGGATAACATTTTTGAATTAGTTAATGTTCGTCGAAGATTTAAATCTGTATATTCTCCTGCTGCATGCATCACTTCTGCTACTACATTTTCAAAAAACTTAGAATGAGCTCCAGTAGCACCCACGCTACCTATTTCTTCTTTATCCACAAGAGCAACTACACAAGTTTTATCTGTCTTTTTAATACGCATCATTGCTTCAAAAGAAGTATAGGCACATACTCGGTCATCGTGACCATAAGCCATAATCATACTACGATCTAATCCATAATCTCTAGCTTTTCCAGCAGGAACTACTTCTAATTCAGCCGATACAAAATCTTCTTCACATATCTCATATTTTTCATTTAAAAGTCGTAGAATATTTTTCTTTACTTTTTCTTTTTCTTCTTCCTGTTGGATAGGAATACTTCCAATACAAATATTTAAATTTTCTCCTTCTATGACTTCATTGGCTTTTTTGTCCATTTGATCTCGTGATAAGTGAATTAAAAGGTCAGATATACCAATAACTGGATCCCCTTCCTCTTCCCCAATCACAATATTTTCTATTGTACCATCTTGTTTTACCACTACACCATGAATAGCTAAAGGTAATGCTACCCATTGATATTTTTTAATACCTCCATAATAATGAGTATCAAACATAGCAAAATCACTATCTTCATATAAAGGATTTTGTTTTAAATCTAATCGTGGAGAATCAATATGAGCACCTAAAATACGTAATCCATTTTCCATAGGTTCTTTTCCCATATGAAATAAAAATAAATTTTTTCCTCTATTAATAGCAAAAATTTTATCCCCTGCACTTACCTTTTTTCCTTCTTTAATAATATCTTCTATATTAACATATCCATTTGCTTGAGCAATTTTTGTTAATTCAATTACACATTCTCTTTCTGTTTTACAGAAAGACATAAATTTTCGATATTTTTCTCCAAAATCAAAAACATTTTGCATTTCTTTTTCTGAATATTTACTCCAAACATTTTCATAGTCCTTTGTTAACTCATCTAATTTCTGTTTCACTTTTTTTCCTCCTTTTTTCTTCTCCTACAACTTGTATTATAGAAAACATTGGTTTATGTGTCAATCAAGTAACGAAACCAAAAATAAAACAAGAGGCCCCTAAAAGCCCCTTGTTTAGATTATAAATGTAAAAACTCTTTCATGATTTGACTTATATTTTCTGCTTTTTCTTTATTATCTGCTTCTGCAAAAACACGAAGAAGAGGTTCTGTTCCTGAAAAACGTGCAATAATCCAAGAACCATCTTTAAAGTAAACTTTTACTCCATCCATATAAGAAATTTTTTCAATTTCATAAGGAAATTCTGGAAGCTGTTTTTCTTTAAATAAGAGGTGCATAAGTTTTTCTTTATCTTCTTTTTTGAAACGATAATCATGTTCTGCCATAACAAAATAACCGAATTGATCATGAATTTCATCCAATAACTCTGCTAAACGTTTTCCTGTTACACTAATCATTTCTACTAATAAGGATGCGGCAAAGATTCCATCTTTTCCTTTTATATGTCCTCGAATGGTTAATCCTCCACTACTTTCTCCACCGATAAGTGCATCTGTTTCTTCCATTTTAGAACTAATATGTTTAAAACCTACAGGAACTTCATAACATTTTTCTCCAAATGCTTCTGCAATGTTATCTAATAAATGAGTAGTTGCAATATTTCGTACTACAGGACCTCTCCATTCTTTATATTTCAATAAATAGTAATATAAAAGGGACATAATTTCATTTGGATGAATAAAATTTCCTTTTTCATCAATAATTCCCAAGCGGTCTGCGTCTCCATCGGTACCAATACCAAGGTCATATTCTTTTTCTACAACCATATTTCGTAAATGATGTAATGTAACAGCACTAGGTGAAGGAAGTCGACCACCAAATAGTGTATCATGACGATCATGAATCATATCTACTTCACATCGTGCAGTTAATAAAATCGTTTGTAAAGACGTTTTTGAAACACCATACATAGGATCTAATATAATTTTTAAATTTTGTTTTTTAATTGCTTCCAAATCAATCATATTCAAGATGGTATCAATATATTCATTAAATGGATTGATTATTTCTACATGTCCTGCTTTAACTGCTTCTTGAAAATCCATAGTTTTAACATCATCTATATCAATTTTTGCAATTAAATTTTCAATATGATCTGTTACTTCTTCAGTAGCGTCTCGTCCGCCTTCTACAAATATTTTAATTCCATTATAATCTGCAGGGTTATGGCTTGCTGTTACAGCAGCTCCATAAGGTAATTTCATTTCTTTAACCGTATACATAATTAAAGGGGTAGGAGCATTTTTATTTATAAAATATACCTTAATTTGATTAGCAGCAAATACTTCTGCCATCCATCTAGCTGATCGATCAGATAAAAATCGACGATCATATCCGAGCACAACTCCTTGATCTTCCCAATTTTTATCATGCATATCATTGGATATTGCTTGAGTTAATAATTGGATATTGGTTTTGATAAAATCTTCTCCAATAATAGCTCTCCATCCACCTGTACCAAATTTAATCATTAGTCGTTCATCCTTTCTTTGAGCACCCGTTCACAAAATGCCAAATCTTCTGTCGTGTTCACACCATAAATTTCATCTGTATTATGAATCGTATAGGTATGAATTTTTTCTCCGTGTTCTAATAAGATTTTAGGTATATCTGTAAGATAATATTCTTTTTGAGCATTATCATTTTTTAGTAATGATAAATTTTCAAATAAAGATTTGCTATCAAATACGTAAACCCCTATGTTTAATTCTTTAATTTTTAATTGTTCTGGTGTACAGTCTTTGGTTTCTACAATGCCGATTAATTGTCCTTTATCATCACGAATAATTCTTCCATAAGCTGGTGGATTTTCATCTACTGCTGTTAACACGGTACATTTTGCACCAGATTCTATATGTTTTTTAATTAATGTTTGATATGTTTTTTGAGTATATAGAGGCATATCTCCATAAGCAATCAAAACAGGGCCATCATACTCTTTAAAATAAGATTCTGCCATCATAACAGCATGACCTGTTCCTAATTGTTTATCTTGAATTGCATACATATAGTTGCCTTGAATAGTTTCTTTAACCATCTCTTTTTTATAACCAACTACAATACAAATATTTTCTTGTGGAATAAAAGATAAAGCATCTAATACATATCCAATTAATGGCCGACCATTGGCTTTCCTTAACACTTTAGGTGCATCATTATTTTCTGACTGTAACCTAGTTCCCTTCCCTGCTCCAAGTACAATTGCTCTCAAACAATTTCCTCCTTGTCTTTTCTAACACCGGTATCTTGTTTAATAATTAAACCAGGATACCCCATGTCTTGGACAGCAGCTACAATTTTTTCACAATCTTCATCATAAGCATATACATAACAACAACCACCACCACCGGATCCATTAATTTTTCCACCTAATGCTCCGTTTGCGTAAGCTGTGTCTAGGATCTTTTCAATAATAGGAGTAGAAATCTCCAATCCATCACGTAAATTAGTATGATGTTGTTTTAAAAGATCTCCTAACTTTTCTGGTGAAAAGTCATCACCTTCTAATAAAGCTAATCCTTCTTGCAAAATTCGATAATTATCAATACTAGCACTAAGTTTTATTTTTCTTCGATCATCTAATTGAGATAAATATTGAAGATTATTTTCATCTTTTACAAAATCTCTTACACTTGTAATTCCATAAGATTTTAATTGTTCTAACGCTTCTAAAACAGGTGTTTTTGCATCCGCTAAAACCTTCGTTGTATTTTTATCTTGTAAAGAATCAAAAAGAATAAAGCTTCCTGGAATTGTATTAGGAATTTTTTTAACAACCGTTTCTTCTGGGTTAAAAGTAAGATGAATTAATCCTCCAACTGCCGATGCATAATGATCCATCATTCCGCCTGGTTCATTAAATTCTGTTACTTCTGCTTCAAATCCTAATCGTGCAATTAATTCTGGATTGTCCTTATCAGGATGATTCATCATTTCTAATAATACTTTAATTAAAACAATAATCATCGTGGTAGAAGAAGACATTCCTTTTCCAATAGGAATTTCAGAATGCATAACAATATCGTATCCTTGATTAAGAGGATATCCTTTTTTTCTTAAAACATTCATTACACTCTTGAGATAGTCTCTTTCATTTTCATATTTAATAGGTTTAGATAAATCAATAACTTCTTCCACTTCAATATTTTCTCCGCTTAAATGAAGATGAATTTCCATATCATCACGTGGTGTTGCTTCTGCATGAAAACGTAAATTAATAGCTGCAGCTACTACTTCCAATCCTAAATAATCCTGGTGTTCTCCAAATAAACAAATTCGACTGGGTGTTGAAGTAAATATCTTTTTCATTATACCATTCCTTTCTCATATAGGTAAGAAAATTCTATATTTCTTTACTATCTCTCCTACTCTTGTTTTTATTCTACTATAAAACTACTAGTTTGTATTTACAAAATTATCGAATACCTTTGTAAGTTTCTTTGATCCATTCTCTTGCTATTCTAACAAACTACTCTTATACTACTAATAGAGAGTTTTTTCTATTGATAATATAAAAGTAAGGTGATTATATGATCCAAAACTTAAATGGGGTAACATTTTATAAATATGGTCATGTCAATACTCCATCTTGTATTTCTAGTACTACATTTTTATCCCCCAATGACTGGACAAAAGAAACTTATTCTATCTCCTCTACCAAATTATTACACCTGCATCGTTGTAAAGAATTCCCTGTATGGTTAGATATTATAGAAGGGATTGCTCTTCTTTGTGTTAGCCTAACTCTTCAAACTGATGAAGCACAAGTTTTTTTATTAGATAAGCCTGTTTCCGTGACACCTGGTGTATTTTTTAATATTGTTCCTTTACATGGTACTTGTAGTATTTCTATGGCATATCAATCAAAAGAACCACTTGAAATCTTTAATCTTTCTCATGAAATGGTTCCTTCTGTTATCAATCCTAAATTCTCCATTCAAAAAATTCATACTTTATTTTATCAAGAAAAAGAAACGGGATTCCGCTTTCGTGGAGAGGAACATAGTTTTTGGGAATTAACATATGTAGACCAAGGAGTATTAAAAACAAAAATAGAAGATCCTATTTATTGTCTTAATCAAGGTGATTTTATTTTCTATACTCCTCATCAATATCATCAACAATGGGCTGAAGGGGATACATCCGTTTGTTTTGTTACAATTACTTTTGATATGGATTTCGAAGAACAACACTTACTAAAAAATCATGTCTTTCATGGAAATACCGAAATGAAATATTTATTAAATCAAATTTTACAAGAAAAAAATAGAGATACCTATTATTCTGATGATCTTATTCTTTGCTATGTAAAAGAATTAATTATAAAATTAATAAGGGATATTCGTTTTGAAAGTACGATTGATCGATTATCAACAGATATGCAAGTCAATGTTGAAAATACCATTGTATCTCAAGCACTCGAGTATATTCATTCTCATATTCATCTTAAATTAACCGTATCTGAGATTGCAAATATCATTCCTATTAGTTCTTCTTACTTATCTACTCTCTTTAAAAAAAATACGGGTACTACTGTTATGGAATATGTGAATCAATATCGTTTAAAGAAAAGTAAAGAATATCTTCGTAACTCTACTTATACGATTACACAAATTGCTGAATTATTAGGGTATTCCAGTGTCCATTATTTTTCTAAACAATTTAAAGACTATTATGGTGTAGCTCCTACGGTTTATGCACGTTCTATTCAACATTAATTCATAACTTCATTTTGTACACACCAGTAATTATATATAGGTAATAGTAACCTTTTTACCTATAGCTTCCATCCAATTAGCTAATTCTTTCACTATTTTTAATTTAATACTTAAATCAATAGGAAAGTCTGGATTTTGATGTGCTGGATTTACAGCTTTTCCTACCCATAAATGAAGATGAGTACAATCTTCAATTAATAATCGTGCTAACAAAGATGCTCCATCTTGTTTTTGTAGAAAAATAGGCATTGTCTCAAAGTAATCTCCTTCTACATATTGGCGTATTTTTTCTACTGTTTTGCTTAACGTTAATACTCCTTCTGTTACTAAATCAATTCCTTGAATATAAGCAATCGGTGGAACATCTTTATCTAGATAATTGATATCTACCTGCAATTCTTTGTTTAGTTCTCTGGCTGCTATCTTCGCTGCCGTCCCTCCACAAATCACCTTTTTAGACTTTCCTTTTAAAAATTGTTTAATGAAAGAAGAATCATAATTGGAATCTTTTGGTGGCCCTGTAAAAAGATCAACAACTTCTGCCTCTCTTATCTTAATAGCAACAACAGTAGTATCATCTCCTGGCTTATCCATATAAAGATTTTTGCACGTTTCAATTAAACCACGAGCCACATTACTAGAACATTTCTCTTTGATAGACAAGGAAGCTAAATAATCATTGACATTTTCCCACTGCCATCCTAAATTTAATAACGCTCCCACTCCTGCATGAATTACACCATCGCTAACAATAGTCAATAAATCTCCATCTTGTATCGTAAAATGACTTTCATAAATAACTTTATCTTGAATGGGAGTACTTTCTCTTTTTATATCTATTTCTTCATCCTTACGATGAAGAAAAAATGGTGGATTATCGTATTCAATCATATGAACATGACCTTCGTAATCAATTTTAACAATCGTAAATGTAGAATAGGCTAATTTTCGCACGTTACATACTGGAAGGGTATGAACCATTGTATCTACTGTCTCATCAAGACTAGCCCCTTCCTTTAACATGGTACCTGCTATCTTCGATGTTAATGTTGCTAATATATTCGCTTTAACACCGCTACCTAATCCATCTGCTAATACTACGATTACTTCTTTATCCGTATAGATTACTTCTACATTATCGCCACATAATTCTTCACCAAATTTATTAAGACTATCAAAGGCTACATCAATGAAATAACTCATTCATCTTCACCTACTTCTCCCATCACAATATTTTTTAACTTGGTTAAAGTAACCTTTGTTTCTGCTGTTGTCTCTCCAAGTAGACTAGCAATTTCTTGAGCTACCCTCATTTGTTTATCTATAACATCTTGAGCTGCATTTAATGTTTTCTCTTTCACACGTGCCAATTCCTCTTTATTTTTTTCTTGAACTGTAATATTATTCATAATTACTAACATAATATTTTCTTTTTCTAAATAAAGGACATTCAAAATAACAACAATACCATAGTGATTATAAACAACTTTTTGGTTATAAAGATTTTGTTTTGTTTTTTTTACTTGTTGAAAATAATCATCATCCATTAATAATGTAATAGGTTTTTCCTTTATTTCTTGTGCTTTAATTTGAAATACCTTTTCTGCCGAAGGATTAAATTCCTTTACATTCATTTCTTCATCTAAAATAAAAATTATATTAGGTGATGTACCAAAAATAATATTAGTCAAACTTTCCGCTTTACTTCTCATATAAGGCATGCACATAGACATTTGTGACATACCTTCAAAAACAGCTTGTGCTTTTTCTCGACATGTATTATATCCACAAGCTCCACAGTTTAATTCATCTTGTTTTTCACGTTTACCCATTGTTTTCAATATTTTTTTAATTTCTTCTTCTGAAGCTTCTTTTTTAGGAAAGGTTCGATCAAAAAAACGTTTCCTTACATCTATATATTCTATATTTTTAAATATCTGTTTACATGGTAGGGAATCTGATTTTTTAACATATTCTTTTACCCTATGTTGTCGTAGATGAAGGCTTTCTCCATTTTTAGGCATCACAGGACCATTTAAACATCCTCCTTTGCAAATATTCATTTCTATAAATAAATGATGAAGATCTCCATCTGATAAATTTTCTAATAATTCTATACATTCTTCCATGCCATCCACATGAATGACTTCATAAAAATCATCTTTTTGATTAATATTCCTTTCAATTCCACCAGCAATAGGAAATCGGCGTCCTCTTTTAGAAGGAATACGTTCAAAAGGTTCAGAACATAAGGTCGATAATTTAATTTTTTCTTCTTTCAACCAATGATTTAACTCATCAAAAGTGACTACGGCTTGTATAATACCAGAATGACGTACATCTATTGCTTCATATTTCTTTGCTACGCAAGGCCCAATAAACACTACTTTAGTATCTTTTCCATAAGTTTGTCTTATGCTTTTACCATGAGCAATCATGGGAGAAACCATTGGTATCATATAAGGAATTAACTCTGGATAATATTTTTCGATTAAATCGTTAACAGCGGGACAACAAGTAGTAATCATATTATCTGATTGGTTTTTTTTCATTTCTGCTTGATAGGCATCTGTAATAATTTCAGCCCCTATAGCTGTTTCCTCTACTCCATAAAATCCTAATTTTTTTAATGCTGCAACCATTTGTCCTCCTTCTTGAATATCAAAAGCAGCAATAAAAGAAGGAGCAATACTAGCAATTACTTTATCACCAGAAGAAATAAATTGTTTAACTTTATCAATATCACTTTTTATATAACGTGCTTCTTGAGGACAAACAACCAGACAACGCCCACAAGATATACAACGTTCCTCTAAAATTTCTGCTTGGTCATTATTAATTCGAATTGCCTTTAATGGACAGTGTCGTAAACATTTATAACAATTTTTACAATTTGCCTGTGAAAAATTAATAATGCGCAAAAGATCACCTTCCCATTATATAATCATAAAAAAATTGTTCTACTGTATCCTCCTGAACAGAATATATAGGTCCTTCTTCATCCAACCTTACAGATACAGCTTTCGTACATTCTCCTAAACAAAAAGATGCATTTATCTGAATTCGATCCTCTAATTTTTCTTTTTGAATGATCTCTTGTAATTTATGAATCACTTTATACGATCCCTTTAAATGACAAGCACTTCCTATACAGACATAAATCTTTTTCATCTTTTCACCTTTTTCATCTTTTTACTTTTCAGTACCTTAATAAATCATCAAATACTAAAAATTGATAAAATTCCTTCTTTATATTAATTTCTATCATATCATCTTGTTAATTATTTATCAATTATTTTTTTGCTTTTAAAAAAACTTTCTTTAATTGCTATTTAAAAACTATATATTGATTTTGAAATTTTATATAAAACAATATGTAGTATGTATACAAAAAGTATATGGTTCTATAATTTGATACATGTATAATTCTATCACTTATCTTTTCCATTGATCAAAGAATCCAATAATTTAAATAATAAACATACTGAAATTATTTATAGAGAAGTATGTCCTAACTGTCAAAGTACTCGAATGATTAAAAATGGGATATGTAAAGTTTGTATAGAATATAAAAGTACCACAGGATGTAGTTAAAAAAATGGTTTTTTGAATGTTTTTTCTCCTTTTGAATACATATATAATATGAATAGGAAGGAGGATTTAGGTGAAAATATATATAATTAACCAAAAATCTTTACTCAAAATAGCTCTTGCTTTTGTTCTTGTTTTTACTTCTATGATTGTATCAAAACCATATTTACATGAACTCACTCAAACAATAGCCCAAAAGCCAACAAGAAAATTACCCATTTATTGTGTAGAAAGAGAAGATAATAAAATCTCTATTAGTTTTGATGCTGCTTGGGGTGCTGATGATACAGATGATCTTTTGCAAATATTAGAAAAGCATAATATAAAAGCAACATTTTTTTTAGTCGGTGATTGGGTTAAACGATATCCAGACGAAGTCAAAAGAATTGCAGATGCAGGGCATGAAATAGGCAATCATTCTGATACCCATCCTCATGTAGCACAAATGTCTAAAGAATCCTTAAAAAAAGAAATCATGACTGCTCATCAAAGAGTAAAGGATCTAACTGGAAGGGATATGAAATTATTTCGTCCACCTTATGGAGAGTATAACAATACCGTTATTGAAGCAGCGGAAGAATGTGGATATTATGCAATACAATGGGATGTAGATTCTTTGGACTGGAAGGAGTATGGAGTCGATCCTTTAATTAAACAAGTACTAGATCACAAACATTTAGGCAATGGTTCCATTATTTTATTCCATAATAACGCAAAATATACAAAAGATGCTCTAAATTCCATTATAGAAGGATTAATGAACAAAGGATTTGATATCGTTCCAATATCTGAACTTATTTTAAAAGAAAACTATTACATGGATCACGAAGGAAGACAAAAACCAAATAAAAAATAAAAAAAGCTTCCTATGTATATTCATTAAAATTACATAGGAAGCTTTTTTTCTATCTTTTATCTGTTCTATGAGGAACTACATCTCCCGTTTCTAAATAAAACTTTAATAACCGTTCTTTTAAATTTAAAATAATGGCTTGCATACTAGGATCATCAATACGATTATACAGTTCTTCTTGATCCGTACTAAGATCATAGAACTCATCCATTTCATATAGTCTTTTAACATACTTATACCTTTCTGTTCGAATCATAATCGCCTTTGTATGTTCAGGTCCTTCACTTCTTTGTAAATTAACACGTGGCCAATACAAACCTTCTTTATTATCACTGCTGCTGCTTTCTAACTCCATGCAATGAGTTTCTCCATGCAATCGTCCGCCTTCACAAAAAACAGCATCACGATGTGTATTTCTTTTTCCTTCTAATATAGGTACTAATGATCGTCCAAAATGTGTATGCTTAGGCTGAATTCCTGTTAGTTCCTCTACTGTAGCGGGAAAATCAATTAATTCTACTAAAGCATCACTTTGATGTGGCTTTACATTGATCCAAGAGGGTGGTTTTATAATGAATGGTACATTCGTTAATACATCTTCAAAAGTATTTTGTGTTTTTTCAACTAATCCATAATCTCCTGTAAAATCACCATGATCACTCAAAACAAAAATAGCTGTATCATGATAGATATTGACATCTTTAAGAGCCTGAACAAGCAATCCAAATTGATAATCCACCCTTGCACACATTCCTAAATAAGTAGCTCTTAATTCTCTCCAACGTTCCTTAGTCCAATATTTTAAATTTTGTCTCTCCCAAATTCCTTTTAAGATACTAGGCTTTTTTTCCCATGATGGTGTAAGAATTCGATCAGGTACTTGTTTTCTATCAACCAAACTATACCAAGGTTCTTCAACTCCATATGGTGGATGAGGATAAGAAATAGGTAAATAAATGCATAATGGTTGATCTAAAGAATAATTTTTAATAAAATTAATCGCTCCAAGTACATGATCCCAATCCGAATCATAATATACTTGTTCTTCTTTTGTATCCAATTTCCCTGCATAAAAAGAATAATAATTATCTTCGTCTTGAGATCCTCTCCACGTTTCCTTTATATTATGTAAATCAGGTTGTAAAGATTTTTGAGCTTGATGTTTCATATTACAATAAGGTTCAAAAGAACTTTGCCCTGGAATTAAATCATTTTTTCCTCCCCACCATACAAAATACCCTTCCTCTTTTAAAGTTTTAAGTAGTACAGGTTCATCTAGTTGCATCATATGATACATCGTTCGATGTCCCCTAATATGTGGATACCATCCACTCATAAAACTACAACGACTAGGAGTACAAACAGGATTTTGGCAAAAAGCTCTAGTAAATGAAACTCCATCTTCTTTACTAATTTTATCTAAATTAGGAGTAATCGAAACATCATGATTCATATAACCTAATGCGTCTGCACGAAATTGATCCGGATTAAAAATAATAATATGAGGTCGCTTTTTCATCCTTTTCTTCCCTTCAACTGACAATCTAAATAAAAATAGTTCTATACTATAAACGCTTGTTAAAAATGGACAGGTATAATACCTGTCCATTTTTATATTTAACTATTTCCCAAGAAATATATCATAAGATCTTTGATTAATTTCTATCGCTTTTTCAATTCCCCGAGCTTTTAATTCAGCAATAAACGCATCATACTCTGCATCAAAATCAGCAGTACCTAGCATCCAAGATTGGAATTTTTCATCTACATAAGGACGAATACTAGACATAATTTTCTTATATTCATTTTCATCTTCTGGTAAATATTTTAGTCCTAATTTTCCATCTAGATAAGGTGGTAATGTTACATCAAACCATTCTGGATTTCCATTATAAAGTTCTGCTGCTGCTTTTGCTGCTGGAGTCATAAATGCATATTCATATTCCGCATCTTGACTCATACCAATACGATATTGAACTCCTAGAGAACGTAAATATCCAAGAGGTGTTTGATCTGATTTCATAACAGCATCTGTATAGCTTTTTGTACCATCTTCATTAACCACATATGTTTCGCCTTCAATTCCCCAGTTTACTAAATCAGAACCTTCTTCTGTAAAGAAAAAGTCCATAAATTTAATAATAGTTACAGGATCTTTTGCTTGAGATGATATAGACCAACCTACACCTGGATATCTCATAGTACGTTCTTTTACTACTCCATTTTGATCTGCTGGAGGTGCAATTGCCATCATTTCAAAACCAGGAATACTTTCAGGTAATGAGCTATTATAATCACCAGCACTTGGCCAGTCATGTGTCATACCACCAAGATTTCCACTTAAAAGGATATCTCTTGATTTAGGTCCACGAGTAAAGATTTCTGGGTCAATTAAACCTTCTTTATACCATTTTACAATATTTCTAACCCCTGTTTTAAAGTTTTCTTCCATAGGTTCAAAAGTCATTTTGCCATTTCGTGGATAAAATTCTGTACTTGTATCCCATAAATATAAATATTCATCTGGCATTTTATGTCCTGCACGGTCAAAAAGTGGAATTTCATCTTTCTTTCCATTACCATTAGGGTCTTCATTTCTAAAAGCAGTCAATACATTATAAAGTTCATCTACATTAGTAGGAACTTCTAGATTTAATTTATCTAACCAATCTTTTCGAATCCACCAAAATTCTGCTGTTAACAAGCTTTGATTTTTAGGGATTTGATAGATATTTCCATCTAAAGAAACTGCTGTTTGTCTAAATCTTTCATCATTATCTAACATTTCTTGAATATGAGGTGCATGTTCTTTAATCAAATCATTTAATGGAAGAACCCCTCCATCTCGTCCTAATTTTTCAAGTTCACTAGCATCTACATAACCAATAATATCTGCCAATTTGCCAGAAGATACCATTAAGTTGAATGCTTCTTGTTCATTGGAATTTGATTGTGAAATTACACCTTCTAAATGAATATTCGTTCGTTTAGCAATTTCTTGCCAAACTCGCCATTCTGGATTAAAAGGCATATTATTAAAGTTTAAAAAGATAGAAAATGTAGTAGGTTCGGCTGTAATTAAACTGCCTTCTAACTTATTATCCTCTTTATCCTCTTTTTCTACATTAGGTTTCTGTTCTGTAGTTTTATCAACTGATGGTGTCTTTGTTGATTTACAACCTACAAAAGGAACAGTTAGCATTGTTGCTACTAATAATGAAGATATAATTCTTTTAAATTTCATACATATACTCCCTTCTTATTTTAAAATTTTATTTATTATTAAATCTCTAACGAGAATTTAATACAAAATTATCCTTTGACCGCCCCTAGTGTTAAACCTGTTTTAAAATATTTTTGAATAAAGGGGTATGCCACTAACATAGGAATCATAGCCAAGATCATAATGGCATAAATAACTGTAGTAGGTGAACTTAAAGACTGAGAAGTTATAATTGCTGCTTCTGTTTCATTAGCTACTTGATCTACAATTAATTTTTTTAATAACACTTGTAAGGGTATCTTTGTATCATCATTTAATAAGTTCATTGCCCAAAAATAACTATTCCACCTATTTACTGCATAGAACATTCCTACTGTTGCTAACGCTGGCTTCGATAAAGGTAAATAAATCTTTGTAAAAATTTGAATATTGGTTGCTCCATCGATAAAAGCAGCTTCTTCTAAAGAGGCAGGAACTTGTTCAAAGAAACTTTTTAAAATAATCATATTATAGGTATTCATAGCAAATCCAAAAATAATAGCAGTTCTTGTATCTAATAGATTAAAATCTCTAAATGTCATATATAAAGGTATAATACCTGCATTAAACCACATGGTGAATACAGTAAATAAAGTAAAAAACTTTCTAGCAAATAATCTCTTCTTAGAAAGAGCATAAGCCATTGTAGTTGAAAAAATCATATTTACTAAAACACCTACAATTGTGTAAAAGAAAGTATTTCCAAAAGCCATCCAAAGACCTTCCTTTTGAAAAGCTTTTCGATAACTTTCAAAAGTAAATCCATGAATTCTTAACATAACACTACCATTTTCCACATATAATGGTTTACTTAAAGATGCAATTAACGCATAATAAATCGGATATAAAGCTAACATTGTAATAATAATTCCAATAATAACCATAGATACATTAAAAACTTTTTCACCACGACTAACAACCGATCCAGCTGGTTGCTGTTTCATAGTAACTCCTCCTTTTACCGTCATTTCCTTTTGCCGTCATTTACCATAATGCATTTTCTGTAATACGTTGACTCAATTTATTAGCAGCAACTACAAGAATAAGTGCTACCACTGCTTCAAAAAGTCCTACTGCTGTTGCAAGTCCATAATTTCCATTTTCAATACCTACTCTATAAGCATAAGTAGCAATAACATCCGCTGTAGAATAAGTAGAAGGTTTATATAGTAATAAAATTGCTTCATACCCTACCTTAACAATTTTCCCAATATTAAGGATGAACATTGTTATAATTGTAGGTAAGATCCCTGGTAAAGTAATATGCCATATTCTTTTCCATTTACCAGCACCATCCACTGTTGCTGCCTCATACAATTCCGGATCAATTCCAACCAAAGCTGCAATATAAACAATCGCATTAAATCCTGTTGTTTGCCATAATACCATAGTTGTATAAATACCACGAAAATATTGAGGCATCACCATAAAATATTTAGGTTCCATTCCTAACTTTACTAAAATCATATTAATAATTCCTGTACTAGGAGATAAAAAGTTAACTACCATCCCACAAACAACAACAACGGATATAAAATAAGGTAAAAATGTAGATGTTTGAGTTAATTTACTAACAAATTTGTTCTTCATTTCTGTGATTGCAATCGCTAATACAATAGGCGCTGGAAAACAAATTACAATTTGCCAAAAAGCAATCATTAATGTATTTGTTACTGTTCGAAAAAAATCAGGTCCTTTTATAAAACTTATAAAATGTTCTAAACCTACAAATTCACTCCCTGAAAAGCCTCGAAATATATTATAATCATAAAAGGCCGTTCTTAATCCTACCATTGGTTTGTAAGCGAACATTAAATACCAAATAAAACCTGGTAACAAAAGCAGATATAAATCCCAGTCTCTTTTTATTATGTTTCCTGCTTTTTTTACATTTTGCATCGTATGAACCTCCATTTGCTTTATATTTTGTTTTTGCACATACATCTAAAATTGTTTCTCGTATGTCTTCCTTGTGCCCTCATGGTATCATTTTTTTCTCTAAGTTGTAAATCATCATTATTCCTCTTTGTTTGCATTTTTCCTTCAAAACACGCTTAAATTTCCATAATCTAGTATCCCCAATTTTCTATTTGTCCTCATTATTCCCGATTTATGATAGAATTAACAACACAATAAAAAATCCTATACTTTCTATTGCTAATTACTTATTGATTGATGATAGAAAGTAATGCTATAATAGATAAGTGTAACTTACTAAACAATTACTGAAGGTGAATCTATGCTAATAGGTAAATATAAAAAACGACTTTATAAAACCTTTATTATTATTAGTATTATTCTTGTATTAGTTTTAATGATAACTATAGGTGTCTCTTTTTCTATCAATCAAAAAAATCAATATATTTCCACTCAACAACAAGCCATCTCTACCCAAGCAAATATGGCACAACTTTCTATGATGGTTATTAACAACGCATTAAATGATATAGTGCAAAATCCAGCTTTTGAAGAGTGGTCAAATGCAAAAACAAATGCAGAATACTATCATGCTTCTACCAAAGCCTATAATCAATTACAAAAAATTACTACTAATTTATCACCTATTGATTATGAAATAGCTGCAACTAAATTAGATGAAACTTCATTTGTTATTTCTCTTTATGGTACCATTAGTAAAAAAATGTTTTTTGATACTGAAACAACATTAAATCCACAACAGATTTCCTATATGTTTGATTATTTTCAAAAAAATACAGGTAGCTTAATTCTACCCACTTACTCTGAAAATCAGTTGAAAGAAATTTATTATATTCTTAAAAGAAAGTACGCCCAAAATGATATGGTTTACATTGTAAAAATTCCTTACCATACTTTATTTGGTTCTACAAATAATCAGCATTTTATTTTGTTTAATTCAAATCAAATTTTAGCCTATAGCAGTATAGACCCAAAACAAAAAAAAATAGCAAATGATGTTTATTATGCAAATCCCAATTTGCAAAACGCTGATTACTATTTTAAAATGCAAAATAAAATTATATTTCTTTCTAAATTAGAGGATATCGACTGGAGTATTGCCTATATTTATGAAAATACCGGATTTCAAGCCTTACAATTTTTGATTTATATTGTTCTACCTTCAATTTTCTTACTATTATTAACATTATTGATTTCTAAAATGATTATTGAACGGCTTTATAAACCAGTAAAAGAAGTGATTTCTGATATTGTACCAGAAAATACGAAAGACCCTATTATTGATGAATTTCAACTTTTAAAACAAAATACAAATCAAATAAAAATATTAAGTCAGCAACTCCAAGCCGCTATTGCAGAAAAAAATGTTCTTCTCTCCCAACATTTTTATCGTGATTTATTATATGGAACAAATATAAATAGTACGGTCTATGACCAGTTTCGAATAAAACCAAAAAATTATTGTGTAGCATTAATTGAATTTCAAAGTAATATAGATGAAATTTCTGATAACGAAATCTTTTTATATAAAAATCATATTTATTCTTCTACACAAGAATATGATCATCTTCAATATATTAATATTAGTTATAATACCTGTGCCCTTATTATACAAACAGATCGCCTTTCTGATGCAAAAGAATGTATTTTCTTTTTAACTCAAGATCTAGATGAAAATATGGAGCTTAAAATTTCTATTAGTGATATTAAATTAGGAATTGATAAAATTCATGAATGTTTTAAAGAAGCATTAAAAATTTTAGAATATAAATATCTCTATGGTAAAAGTGAAATCCTTACCATGCAACAGGTTGCTGATTTAGTAGCTACAACTTATTATTATCCTTTACTTACTGAGAGTAGACTAATTCAAAGTATGCTAGAAGGGAAAAATTCTGCTATTGATATTTTTAATGAATTAATTCGTGAAAATATTCAATATCGCAATTTAGCTCCTGATACATTAAAAAATTTTATTTTTGCACTGATTGGTACCTTAAATCGTGTTTTTCAAGAACTCAAAATTACACCTGAAGAATTATTAGATCGAGATATTGATTTTGATAATCTTTATAATTCTTGGAATGATGTTAGTATCGTCGCAAAACTAAAAGAAATTATACAAGGTATTCTTAAAGGCGTAACTGCTAAAAACAAAAATATGGATGATGAGTTATTATCTGATATGTTACAATATATTTATGACAATTACTCCGATGATATTATGCTCAATGATATGGCTGATCAATTCAATATTTCTCCAAAATATTGTAGTGCTTTATTTAAAAAACTAAGCGGTGATACTTTTAAAAACGTTCTTAATAAACATAGGATTGATAAAGCCAAAGAATTTATTGAAAAAAATCCTGAAATAAAAGTTACAGATTTAAGTACAATGGTTGGATTTAATAGTTCTAATAGTTTTATTCGAGTATTTAGTAAATATACAGGAGTAACACCAAAAGCATTTGCAGATAAATTAAAAGAGGAAAGAGATTTAACATGATCTCCTCCCTCTTTTTTCTTTACCAATACATTCGCCAAGAACGTGTAAGTCTAACTAAGGCTTCCATAAAATAATAATCTCCCCATATCACTGGTTCATTTACACATAAATTTGTCTTATAAGCATAAACCCCTGCCTTTAGAATTCCATTAGATCCTTCTTCTGGTTGATACATATAATGTTCAATTAACTTTGCTGTTAAGGTCTTAGCTGCAGCTTCATAAATTTGACGATCCGGATCTGTAATAGGCAATTGTTTAGCCAATTCTAATAATCCACAAATAGCAATTGCTACCGCTGAACTATCTCGTTGATCATCATCGGAGGTATACAAAAAGTCCCAATTCGTACAATAATCCGATTGTAATCGATTTAAAAAATAATGAGCTGTACTTTTTGCAATTTCAAGAAGAGATGCATCTCCAGTATACGTATAACTCAATGGCATACCATAAATAGCCCAAGCTTGTCCTCGTGCCCAACAGCCATTATCATCTCCATCCCCTTGGCTTGTCCAACCTTTAATAGGTTCACCAGTATGAATATCTTTCTTAAAGTTTTGATGAGTCGCTCCTGTATCACGTACCATTAAATTTGCAGCATTTTGAATATGATTATAAGCCATGTCATAATACTTTGTATCACCTGTCATATGAGATGCCCAATACAGCAAAGGTAAATTCATACAACAGTCAATAATAAACTCTCCTGTAGATGGATGTGTAGTATCATCAATAGGACCTCCCCTTTGAATGATCCCAGCTTTTTCACGATACCTTCCTGCTAATTTTTTTGCTGCTAATAATGCAGTTTCCTTTGAAAAGGCATCTCCTGTCACTTTATATGCCGCAACACAAGATAAACTATAAAGGAATCCAATATCATGATGATCTAAAATATCATTGGTTTCATATCTTTCTCGAAAACTTTTAGAGTGGATTAATCCTACTTTTTTAAACTTTTCTTCACCTGTCAACTCATAAGCAAGCCATACCATGCCTGTCCAAAAAGAACTCGTCCAATCTGAAAAAACAAATGTATCTGCATTATTTGTAGGTTGATATATACCATCTACACCACCTGCTGATGGAAATTTTTCTGTAAAAGTATCTAAATTATCTCTTACTACATCTACACATCGTTTTAATGCTTCAAAAAAAATTTTATCATCAATATTTGAAGCAAGGGCTTTCCAATCCTCTTTCAATGGTTCTCTTACTACTCTTTTATAATCAACCATCTCTATTCCTCCTATTCTATCATATACACAATCCTTATTAGTGTAACATAAAATTGTTTTTATGCATACATCTTTTTCAATTAAAATCTTTTTAATACAACAAAAAAATTTTAATTCTATAAACGAATATAACCTGAAGGCAAAAGTAGCTTTCAGGTTATATTCGTTATTTAATAATTATTGAGCTGCGTATATATCATAAGCTTCTTGCATAATTTCAATCATTTCTTCTACGCCCATATCTTGTAATTTTTTAATATAAGCATCCCATTCTTCTTCAATACCACCATTTAACATCCATTTTGCATACATTTCATTTGCATATTCTACAATATCTGATTGTAAAATACTTAAACGTTCTGTTTGTTCTTGGGTATAGAAAAGTTCAGGCATTACTTTATCAGGGATAAAAGGAATATATAATGCATCTAATTCATCTTTTTCTCTATTTCCTTTTGTTTGAACATTTTTTTCTACAAATGCTTTAGGCATAAAATGAATAGAACTTACTCCTGGAGACTCAGCATGACGTAATTCTCCTGCTGTTTTTCCTTCAGGTGGTATAATAGGTTGGATTTTTCCTTCAGGTGTTTTTTCAATAGCTACACCATATAATCCACGATAAGATTGAATAGCGGTATCTTCTTCATATAATTCATTTGCCCATCTCATTGCTACTTCTGGGTGTTCGCAAGCAGAAGTAAGAACAAATGCTCCTTTACTACGAAGTCCTCCTGCACGTCTAGACCATTTTTGATCTCCTTTAGGTCCTTTCAAAGGTAATACAGGTGCATAATCTACTTCCGTAGTTCCAAACATACTATTTAATCCCCAAGCTACAAAGGATCCTACAATAGGTTCTTCATTTTTGACTTTTGAATCATATACTTTATTATCATGTGTAAATGCTTCTTGGTCAATTAAACCTTCAGCAAATAATTTATGAAAATACTCAATAGCTTCTTTATATTCAGGTTCCATAGCCGTAAAAACAACCTTTTCATCATCCAGAAGAATATGAGTACGTGTATCTAAACGACCGAAAGATCCAAATAAAGAATAAATTCCTTTATTCCCATTATTAAAAATAAAAGACATAGGAATTTCATCATCTTTACCATTTCCATTTAAATCTTTGCCTTTAAATGCTTTTAGTACATCATATAATTCATCCGTAGTAGTAGGAATTTCTTTTCCTACTTTTTCTAACCAATCTGTATTCATAAAGAAAGCTTCTGTAACAGCAGGAGAACTTTCATCAATACCAGGTAAGCCATAAATATGACCATCAGGAGCTGTAATATCTTTAATATAATGCTTATTTTCATCTAAAAAGTTAGTTAAATTTGGAGCATATTCCTTCATTAAATCTTCTAAAGGCAATAAAATTCCTTGTTCTCCATAAGTAAATAAATCATTTTCTGAGTATGCAGCATTTTGTAATACCCACATACCATAAAATGCATCAGGTAAATCTCCACTAGCAAAAATTAAACTTTTCTTTTCTTGCCAACCTTCATTAGGTGTAATATCCCATTCAATATGCACATTTGTCTTTTCTTCTAAATCTTTGAAAAATTTTAATTCATCATAACTTTTGGAAATATTTTGATTCTTAGCACCTGCAATGCGTAATGTCACAGGTTCATTAACAATTGGTAATCCTGTTTTATTGAAATTGTCATCTGTTTCTTTTTCTACTGTTTTTCCTGTTTGAGAAGTAGAATTCGTATCTGTTGCATCGTCTTTTTTTCCACAACCTACTAGTGCTAAACTTAATACTAAAATCATACATAAAACAGCATTAACACTTCTTTTCATTTTACATTTCTCCTTTTATAATATTTTTTTAATCACATTCTATAGATATCTATTAAAAATCATTTAAACCTTATAGATATCTAAAAAAATGTAATCCTCTATTGTAAAAAGGTTTTAACCTTTTACAGAGCCAATCATAACTCCTTGTACAAAATATTTTTGTAATAATGGATATAATAACAACACAGGTACACTAGCAACAATAATAACTCCATATTTAATAAGCTCACCAATTCGAGCCATCTCTACTGCATCTTCTACATCCCCCATCATCGGGTCTTGAGACATATTTTGCACTAAAATAGAACGTAGAATAATTTGTAAAGGATATAATTTTTCATCTCTCAAATAAATTAAAGCACGCATAAATTCATTCCAATGACCAATTCCATAATATAAAGTTAATACTGCAATAATCGCTTTGGATAATGGTAAAACCATCTTAATAAAAAACAAAAAGTGAGAACATCCATCAATAGAAGCTGCCTCATATAATTCTTCTGGAATCGTATTCTGTAAAAACGTACGCGCAATAATAACATTATAAACACTAACAGCACCTAAAATAACCATAACCCACCAGTTATCATTCAGATGCAAATTTTTTACCACTAAATACGTAGGAATTAATCCACCATTAAAATACATCGTAATTAATAGAAAAATCATAAGAAATCTACGACCTGAAAAGTCTTTACGTGATAATGGATAAGCAATCATCATCGTTAAAGTAATGTTAATAAAAGTTCCTACTATTGTATATAGAAACGTATTTTTATATCCTGTCCAAATACGAACGTCTTGAAAAATTCTTTTATATCCTTCTACCGTTATATCTACAGGTAGTAACCATACTAAACCATTATTTACTGCATCAGGATCTGAAATAGATGCTATAACGATAAAGTATAAAGGATATGCAACAATAACTAAAATCAATGTTAATACTGTATAGTTGATAATATCAAAGGTTAAATCTTCTTTACTTCGTTTAATTTTTGATTTCATTTTCTCACCCCTTTTTTACCATAAACTAGTGTCACTTACTATTTTAGAAATTTTATTAACAGATACTAATAAAATAATATTAATAACTGTATTAAATAAACCAATAGCCGTTGAATAGCTATATTGTGATTGAAGTAAACCAATCTTATAAATATAAGTAGCAATAATCTCGGATGATTCTACATTCAATGAATTTTGAAGTAGGTATGCTTTTTGAAAACCAACATTCATTATTTTTCCTACATTCATAATTAATAAAATAACCGCCGTTGGCATAATACCTGGAATATCAATATGCCAAATAGTTCTAAGTTTAGTAGCTCCGTCTACTTTAGCTGCTTCATATAGTTCAGGATTAATACCCGATAAAGCTGCTAAATAAATGATACTTCCCCAACCTGCATTTTGCCAAACACCAGACCACACAAATACACTTTTAAAATATTTAGGATCTCCTAAGAAAAAAATACTATCAATTCCAAATAAACTAAGGAACTGATTAATAATTCCATTTCTTGGTGAAAGGAAAATATAAAGCATTCCTGTTAAAACAACTACTGAAATAAAGTGAGGTGCATAAGTAACAGTTTGTACTGTTTTTTTAAATCTTTTATTCTTCGTTTGATTTAACAAAAGAGCCATAATGATAGGAATAGGAAAGCCTGCAATTAATTGATAAAGACTAACTCCTATCGTATTTTTCATTAAACGCCAAAATTGAAAAGACTTAAAAAATCTTTCGAAATGTTTAAAACCCACCCATGGACTTCCTGTTATTCCTTTTACAGCAATAAAATCTTTAAAAGCAATTTGAACACCATACATGGGCCAATAATGAAATAAAATGAAATAAATAATAGCTGGTAATGCTAATAAGTATAACTGATAATCTTTTTTTAAAGACTTCAGAAAGGGATTTTTACGTTTTACTTTTTTTAATGAAGAAAAAGTTTTCCTCCTTTTCGTTGTTTGTATACTTTGCATATAACAAGTCTCCTTTTTCATTTTTTTTTAAGCACCCTGTGAGCTCATTATAGTTTCTACACAGTATAACGTCAATTTACAATTTTTATCTTATATGCCACATATATTTCTATATAAAAAAGCACATTTTACTGTGCCACAAAAAATTATTATAAAACATGCAAATTTTAATGAATGTGCAGCTTTTATATACTCATTTTAAAAGCTTCTAAACTAGTAACTCTAAGGATTTGAAGTAATACAATAAATCTTTTCTTCTTTTCAAAAGTAATCATTTATGTTATACTAATAACGTTAAATAATTTGACTACTCCATAATATCTTGTTAATGTAAAACTTATTTTAAGGGGTGGATCCATTGTCTGGTCATATTAAGAGATCCAAATTATTTTATAAATATATGTTTTCTTATATTGTTATTCTATTGATTCCCATTATTATTATGGGTATTTTTGTGTATGGAAATTTCACCAATATACTGAAAGAAGAAGTATTGATTAATAATCTTAATCGCCTCAATAACATTAGTAAGCAAATCGATACAGAATTATTTCAACTGAAACAAATCCAATCACAAATTTATCTAAATAAAAATTTACGACCTTTTTACTTTCAAAATTCTCCTCTAAAAGGAAAAATAGCTAGAGATGAATTAAGAAACTATACAACTACTAACTCTCTCCTAGACGATATTATTTTATATTATCAAGGGGATAATTTTTTGTATTCTTCAACAAGTTCTTACACTATTGATCGATTTATTAATCATATTTATCAATATGATAATTGGACTGAAGATGAATTTAAAAAAACCTTACTTTCTATAAAAGCTCCTATTCTGCGTTTAGGAGAGGTAGTCACTATATTTCCCAATGAAAAGGAAAAAATGTTAACTTTTTTATATCCTTTATCCAATGAAAATATTAGTACTTATGGTGCCGTTTTATTTTTAGTTCATGAACAAGCATTCCAGGAACTACTAAAACAAGAAGTAAAAGAATATGATGAAAATAGTATTATTTTAGATGAAAACAATAATATTATCACTGCCTTACGGCATGAAGAATATTTTTATTCTCAAGATTTTCAAGACTTTTTATCACTACCCAATAAAGCAAATCAAGAAGTATTAACTCTCCATGATATAAACTATTTTGTATCTTATGTGGCTTCACCTCAAACGAAATGGAGTTATCTTACTTTAACACCAGTAGAACAAGTAATGGCAAAAGTCAAGATGGCACATAAAAAATTTATGTATGTTTTAATTCTTATTTTATTAATTGGTAGTATTGCCACATATGGAATGATTACTTTAAACTATAATCCTATCCACCAATTAAAGCTATATACTGAAAAGTTATGGAATTCTGCTACATGCAATAATGAAATAGATGCTATTAAAAATACTTTAGAACATTTATCAAATGAAAACCTACAACTTCAAGGGAAAGTAAAAGCACACCAAACTACAGCTAAACCTTATTTTTTATTTCAAATATTAAATGGACATATTAAAAATATTAATGAAATTAATAAAAAAGGCAAGGAACTTGGTATTCACTTTACTAGAAATTCTTTTTTTGTAGCAGTATTTCAAATTCATTGTTCACAAGCATTCATGAAAGAACTAAAAAGTCAACCCATTATTCAAATAATTGAAAAACAATTACCTGATTTTATAGATGGTTATGGACGAGAACATTTCCAAAATCATACCTTTATCTTTATTTTTAATATTGATGCTTCTTTTACTTCAGAAGCAAAACATTTTCTAACAGAGTTACAACAAAATATTTTAAAAAAGCAAATTCCTTATCCTATTACTATTGGTGTAGGTACTATATATTCTAGTATTTCTTCTATACCAGACTCTTATTTAGAAGCTATGACAGCTTTAGATTATCGTTTTATCCAAGGAAATGGAAAACTCATCTACTTTGAGCAAGTAATGGATCAACGTACTGACTTAGATATATATCCTTCTAAACAGATTACATTATTACAACACTGTATGAAACAAGGACAGATAGAACAAGTAGAACGCATACTAGAAGAAATACTAAATTTTATTCAAAATACACCTATGCCTTTATTTATGGCTAGAGGACTTTGTTTTAACTTAATTAATAGTATTGTTCATACGATGCATGAACTACATCAAAGATTTGTATTTGATACAAAATATCCCGATATCATGGCTTTAAGTCAAATTGAAACAGTAGAAGAATTAACAGATATTATTAAACAATTATGTTTTGAAATGCATCATTATTTAGAACAACATAAAGAACAGCAAGAACAAACTTTAATTCAAGATATTATCACTTACTTAGAAAAAAACTTTACTTCTCATCAATTTTCTATTCAAAATACAGCAGATGAATTTCAAATGTCATTACCTGCTTTTAGTCAGTATTTTAAAGATAAAACAGGACAAACTTTATCTGATTATGTTACTTATCTTCGTATGGAAACAGCAAAAAAACTTCTAGTAACAGAAGAAATGACACTAAAAGATATTGCTGCTCATGTGGGTTATTATAATGTATCTAGTTTTATTCGCAGATTTAAACAACTTACTGGTACAACACCAGGTGAATATCGAAAACAACATTCTGCATAAAATAAAAAGACCACCATATCGTGGTCTTTTTATTTTACTATCGTTTCTTTTTGCTTATTTATTTTTGCTTCATTCGGATTTCGATAGGCATACCTTCTCGACATTTGAATTCTACAATAGTCCTATCCTTCTTATCGTTATAACTTACTAATTTACAATAATCACTATCCTCTAATAGTATCCATTCTCCTTTTATCTCTACTTGAATCTTCGAAGGAATACTTTTTGATACCCTCCATTTTCTTGAATATACACTAACTTCCTTCCTATCCCCTTGCTCATCATATTGATCTTCATCAATCCCCTCATACAACCGTAAATCGGGATCACATAAACTAAAAATCATACTGTTTTTTTCTAATTTTGTCATCACCATACAAGGAGTATCTACAGACTGAAGTACACCTGTAGGAAGATCATTCGTAGGTTCAAAAAGAGCATAACCAGTTGTTTGCGTTTGCTTATCATACACAATATGGGCTTTTTTATCTTTTTGCTTTACTTCATAAATAGATCCTTTGTCCATTTTTTGAGCAATCTTTTTCATTTCNGNAGGAGTTGTTTGTAACACAATCATATATTCATAAGATTCATTTTNGGGTGACTTCCCATGTTCTAAATAAGCTGTCGCAAAATTTCCTTTCGTATCNTCTCCAAAATCTTGTGATTTAGAATATTGTTCTTGGCGTTTTATAGTCACCTTTTGATCTTTCGGAATATAATATCCATTTTCTTTATTATCTATCAACCATATCCTTTGATTTTCATTCCATGTATTTTCATAAGGAAACTCTTTTATTTTATTTTCTAATTCCCACATAGGTTCTTCTAAACTACTCAAATGATTTTGAAATAAAGTAGTTTCAGTTGGATAATCCCCTTGATTATTTTCTATATTCGATCCTAAACAAATAATATATCGATCAAAGAAAAATACGGATTTAATTGCTCGATGAGAACCTTCATATTTAGGATGTTCATGAAGTTTCATAGCAAACATTCCATTTTTATTTTCTATATTTAATCCACCTACAAACGCTTCATCTGATAATAACATTTCTTCAAATCCACTATGAGTATCTAAATTTCTAACATTTGATTTTAGTTTTNCTAAAGGTAAATGAATCGTAGTAGTTCCAGGCCAACGATTCCAATCCCACCCATCATGAACAAAACCACTATCTTTATGGTTCACGGGATTACCTCCACTCATAATTTCTACTTGTCCATAGGTGATATATCGACCATATCGATTATTATTCAAATAAGTCTCATTCCCCCATAAATACTTACTATGACCTCGTACTCCTACTAGCCAATGATCTCTTCGATGTAACGCTAACGCTCCATAATTCATCGTCCAATTTCCTACAGGATCTGATTCTTCTTTNAAACCTTGTTGTAGAAATCTTTTTTTCCATGGATCATCCTCAGATGNTAGCCGTATATACGCCTCTGCAACCTCTTTATCTATTTTTTGGTTTCCATCTGGACTTCCTGCCAATGCCATATATAAAAATGGTTCTATTTTTAACGTACTATGTTCTCCCCATCCTTTAGGATGTCGAGCAGATAAACTAATCAACCATTGATATTTGTTGCAGTATATTCGTGTAAACATCACTGTTTTTTTAATTAACTCATGAGCTTTTTGAGTAATACGGTATTTCGTTCCCNCTAAAAAATAAAGAACAGGAGTTAAACCTTGTAATCCTCCCATACCATAAGCTGGATAAAGATTACAATGATGATACAAAGATCCATCCCTTTTAAATGGTCCCTCTAAACCTTCTGCTGGACGTAAACATTCACTTAACCATTGACTAAATTTTTCTAAATAAAATAACTTCTTTATCNTATTTTCTATTAATAAAATACTGGCTAAAATACCTTGTAATTGTGTATTTAAGGTATCCATATTAATATTTTTTTGTTCTTCGGTCTGAGGAAATATTCTTCCCATTCCACTAAACCATGCTGCTGCCTCTTGAGCTTTCGATAACANGTTTCTTTTTTGNAATTCTTTTCTCATTAAAAACAAAGCGGAATAATAATAATCNCTTAATGAATATCCTAGATGATGAACGGTTCCTAAACTACTTCCCTTACTCCATCCTTGATCCAATAAATGACTAAAAAGCAAACAAAATAAATCCCCTAATTCCTTTTTTTCTATTTTATCTGCAGATTCATAATAAGCGATTGCAATTTGTTTCAAAAAAGCAGCACATTCCTTAATAGGAATGGTACGCAACAATTCTTTCATTTCCTCTCGTTGCTCTTGAGGATAAATACTATGATAATGGATATAATCAATCGAACGACCCGTAATAACTCCATCTTTTTTGCAAATATCATAAGTAGCAAATTTTTGTTTTAATTCTTCTAAAGTTTTCTTTTCTCCTTTATATGTTTCCAATACATAAGATGTATATTTTTCTTCAATCTTTTGTACGTCTTCTTCTGCTGTTGAGTTTTCTTTTGGAGTGATTTTTTCTTTTTCTAATGCTTGGGAGAATAATAATAAACTTAACCAATGACTGTTTGGCTTATGATCCGCTTCTAAATTCACAAAAGGAACTTGTTGATCTCTCGTAGGATGTCTTGGATCCACTAATGAAGATAAAATTACTTGGTCTATATACAAACTTCCTTCTGAGATATTTTTAGGTGCACGAATAATCAATTGATCCATATCTTTATGAGGGTTTCCTTTCATATCTCTTTCATATATAACCCATGCTGTTCTCCAGCCTGTATAATTAAGACGAAAAGAAAACCAACAATCCACTTCTTTTATTCCTTTACGTCCAAACTCAAAAATTAACTCATCTTCCATAGGATTTTCATTATAAATCCAAATAGCGAAAGTCGCTCTAGCTTGACTTTTAGATATAGGATCAAAAGGATGATAGCCAATTTTATGATTTATTTCTATAAAATCATTTTTTTTAAACTGCCAATATAAAGAATATTTTCCATCCTTAAAATGTTTAGTTGAAATTTCTAAAGGTATTTTAGAACTTGTTTTAAATGCACTTGGTATTCCTTGTTCAAAAGAAAAAATAGTACTCATTGAATCTGTCCTTTCTACACATAAAATAAATCTCCAAAAAAATCAGGTCGATGAAAATCCGGCTTACTATTTTCTATTTTATTCCAAGATCCAAAATGGGGATGAGATGTCTTATCTCCACATTTGTAAAAATTCCCTTTCATACAATGTCCTGATTGAAAATCTATTTCCCCATAATATTTCTGAATCCATTCAAAAGGAATTTTATATTCTAAAACCCAAGAGGGACCTTTATAATCTTTTATATTTTCTTTCGTTACCGATGTTTGAATCTGAAATATTTGAGGATCTACCTCATCGATATGTCTACGATCTTTTCGATTAGATCCTATTCCTATATGTAATGTTCCAATAGGATTCATTTCAAAATTAAAATATCTATCATCTTGACTTGGATTGGGATTAAAAAAGAACTCCATACAACTATCCGTATGAACAGGATCATTTAATTTTTCATATATAGCCCGAATTTCTTTTTCATAAGATTCTAATCGAACAAAAAGTTCTTCCTTNGTATAAGCCAGCTGTGCTATAGTAACAGGTCGATATTCACTCGTTTTCCAAGGAAAATGGCTAACTTTAGCAACTGGTAATTCACTCCATACAGGTGTTTTTGTTGATATAAATTGAATAGGATAATTCATAATAAGCTCCTCTCTATTTTTTATCTATTATCTATCTTTTTTATTATTTTATCATGTCACAATTAAAATGTCTTTGTAATATGATGTTTGATCTTGTTATTATTCTACTTTTATAATAAATATAATAAAAAAACTTCCTAATTTTTATATTCAAGGAAGTTTTCTGAATTTTTATTTTTTTATTATTTTGTTAAATCTATACCTGCTACTCTCATAGATTTTTGTATCACTTCATAAATCAAACTAGTAATTAATACATTGGTAATAGACGTTGGTAGCACAATTCCAATAAAAAGAGTCGTAAAGGATACGGGTAATTGAACGAATACAAGCGCTGATCCTAAAAATACAGATCCACTAATAATTGTACCGACAAAAGAAATAAGTCCTATTCGAATTTTAGAATGTCTAAAATTTTGTGTTGCCTTTAGCATACCATAAACAGCAATACAAGTGACTACTTTATCAATAATATTAGGAATTTGGCCACCTGGAAATGTAGTCGTCATAGCAGTTATGGTTCCACCTAAAATAGCGGTTATAATCGTATTTTTAAAATCTTGATTAATAAATAAAGCAACAAAAATCATTGAAAGCATAATATCAAATTTCATACCTCCAAGAGCTCCTGGTACAATTTGATGTAAAATATATCCAATGGCAATAAGTAATGCTGTGATAATACTTTTTTTTATATTCATATTTCTCTCTCCCTTTAATTATTTTTGTTTTCGTTTTCATTATATTTTTTACTCTTTTCCCTTCTTCTCTTCACAACATTCTTATCACCTCCTATATTTAAAATAAAAAAACCTTTCGTTCCTATAAAAATAGGGACGAAAGGTTACTTCCGCGATACCACCCAAATTAGATAGAAATATTCTATCTCTCTTCAGAGATACAGAGTAATACACATTGATTCTACTCGATATCTTGTCTCGATAACGGGAAACATCCGGCATTAGCTACTATTTTCATTTCGCCTTGCTTCTCCTAGGTCCATTCAATAGATTCCAAATCATTAGGCTTCCACTCTCCCTAATTCGCTGATGATTGGATCATCTATTTACTTCTCCTACTCCTTGAATTTATTCCAACGATATATTTAAAATCAACAAACTATATATTTTAATTATTTTATAACATTATCAAATAAATGTCAATCCTTTTATTTATTCTTCCCATAAATCTTCTAATAAAAATTCTATTTCTTTTTTTCTTTTGCTGGTTTCTTCCTTGTCACAATAATAACGATTGTCTATTATTTTTAATACATCCCCTTCTCTCACTTCTTCTGAAAGTTGAGAACGAAGTACTTCTTGCATTGTTCCATCCACTTCTAAAATAGCATAATTTCCTTCAAATCGATCTAAGATAATCATCACACTCTCTCCTATCTACTGCTTAGATCTTCGGTATCCCGCTTGAATGGCTTCTTTTTCTGTTTTAAACCAAATAATATTTTCTTTTTTTACACTACTATAATGCGCTCCATCAGGCATATGATAAATTTTACTATTTTTGTTTCCCTTAATTAATCCTTCTCCTGTCTTAGGATCTATATAACTACTTTCCTTGTTATTAGCATCTGAAATTGATTGTTGCGTTTCTACTATAAATTGATTTTTTTGATAAGTAATAACAATATTACCATGTTCATCTGTTCTTAAAATATTCGTTCCTTGTTCAACTAAACGTTCCATTACTTCCTTATGGGGATGCCCATATTTATTATCTGTTGCAAAAGAAAGAATGGAATACATAGGGTTTACTGCTTGTAAAAAATCTTGTGTTGTAGAACTACTTGAACCATGATGAGGAACTTGTAAAATATCTGCTTGAACCTCTACTCCGCTTGCTAAAATTTCATTTTCGCTTAGTGCTTCTATATCTCCTGTTAATAAAGCTGAAAATTGTCCATTATCCACTCGTAGTACAATACTATAATCATTAAATCCTTCATAGTGGTTCGAACAAGGACCTAATACTTTTACTTGAATATTACCAAATGGAATTTCCATACCTGCCTTGGCTGTTTTTAAAGAAAGACCGGAATTTTTAATCGCTTTAATAAATCGTTCAAATAATTGAGTAGTATGAGTGACCTTAGGATGATAAACAGCCTCCACTTTCATATTCTCTAAAATATAAGGAGCTCCATTTAAATGATCGGCATGCGGATGACTAATCACCATCACATCTAAAGAATCATACCCAAGTTGTCGAATATAATGAACTATATATTCCCCTACTTCCCCATCTCCCCCTGCATCATAAAGCATGGTTTGTCCTTCTGATCCTTCAATAAAAATAGCATTACCTTGTCCTACATTTAAAAAATGTAGTTTCATATTATCCATTTCAGCTATACCTGTTTCATACGAAACTGTAGGTTGTATACAACCTACCAACAAGATAATACATAACATCCATATTGAAACTAATTTTGCTTTTTTCATTTTCTAGCCTCCTTGTTGTCTACATTATTATACCATAAATTACATCTATATATCTATTTAAGTAGAAAAATAATTATACATTCTAATATCTGTCAATTATGAATTTATGTCGAATGATGTATTTTTATATAAGTTATGGTACAATAAAAGAAAATTATTTTTTATGAGAGGAGTACATCTGTGAAAAAATTATTATCTTTATACCTAACTTTTATACTTATCTTTTTAAGCCCTTTTACTATTTTTGCAACTCCATCTTTTGATTTACAAACTCAATCAATAATACTTATGGAAGCCAATACTGGAAAAATTCTTTACGAAAAAAATGCCTCTCAAAAAATGTATCCTGCTAGTACCACAAAAATATTAACAGCTCTTGTAGCATTAGAATTATCTGAACCAACGGATACAATAACACTTGGAAGAGAGGTATATACCATTCCTCTAGATGCAAGCAAAGCGGGACATCGCCCAGGAGATGAAATTATTATGAACGATTTGTTAGCAGGACTTCTTCTTCGTTCTGGCGGCGATTCTGCTCTTGGTGTAGCTGCTTATATTGCGAAAAAAGAAACAGGAAATCCTAATCTTTCTTTAGAAGAATCTATTCAATATTTTGCCAAATTATCGAATGAACGAGCGAAAGAAATAGGAGCAAATAATACTCATTTTGTCAATCCTCATGGATATCATGATGAAAATCACTACACAACAGCTTATGATTTAGCCTTAATTACACAAGAAGCAATGAAAAATACAGCTTTTCGAAAAATTGTAAAACAACCGAACTACACTATAGAGGAAAAAGAAAATCAAAGAGGTTTTTATTGGGAAAATCGAAATTTATTATTAGATTCTAGAAAACAAGAAACTTATTATCCATATGCTACTGGTATAAAAACAGGTTTTACAACACCCGCTGGTGAATGTTTAGTTGCTTCTGCTACCAAAGATGATATAGATCTTATTGTTGTTTTATTAAATAGCCCAGAAGATCAACGTTGGTCTGAAGCAAAAACACTCTTTGAATATGGATTTCAAAACTTTACCTTTCATCGAGTTGTTACTGAAAATGAAACCGTAGGAACTATTCCTATGAGTAAACAAAAACCCAAAGGTCCCAGTCAATTAGAAGTAGTTGCTACTGAAAGTTTTACAGATCTTTTTTCTGTTTCTGATATTCCAAAGATCCAAAGCCAAATTATTTGGAAAGAAGAACTTATTGACCCTTCCGTAAAAGAAGAAACCAAACTAATGGCTCCTATTGAAGAAAAACAAATAGTAGGTTCTATTCAATATTCATTAAATAATAAAGTTTTAAAAGAAATCCCAGTAACAGCCTCTACCTCTATCGAAAAAAGAACAATAAAAGATATCATTTTTTCTATACAAGCAATTCCTATCTGGATTGGAATTATTATATTGCTCCTATTTGTTCGTCTTATTATTGTATTTATAAAAAGAAAAAGAAGGAAAAAAAGAAAGAACTTGCGATTTCGTTAAAATCGCAAGTTTTTTTATTCCCCTTATATATTTATTTATATATTCATTTTACATATATTTACAAATGTATGTATTTATGTTAAAGTTTAATAAGGAAGAAGATTTGTAGAAGGGGGAGAGCATTTGTTACCAAAAATATTTCATATAAAATTCGATGAAAATGAATTGATACTTTTTGAACAACTACATAAGTATGCTCAAGGAATAGAAAAGACTTTTTTCACTCATATGTTTTATTGTATTCAGGCCGATCAATATGAATGGTGTCATGAATTTGATCATTCTTATAATCCATTTTATAAACAAGATAACCATTGGAATGAAAATCATCAACATATTTTTTTTAAATGGGTTGGTACATACTATCTACTTACTTTTTATAAAGATTTAAAAACAGAAGTACAAAAAAAACAAATGGAAGCTACCTTTTTTTTAACTTTAAGTTTTGAAAAGAAAGAACGCATCACATTTTATCATTTAAAACATTTACATGAAAATCAAGATCCTTTTTTTGAACTAAAAATTGGAAAATATCTTTTAAAAGAACTGCTATATCTAGAAAACCCCACTATTCAGCAAGTAACCATAACCTGTCATTTTTTACAAAGTGGATATGCTATTTTTTTAAAACTACTTGAACGATATTACTCATTAGATTCTTTAATTTCCTGTTGACATTCATTTCGTTTTATTTTATAATAAAGAGGTTCGATCCTCTTTATTATGCTGGGATAGCTCAGATGGTAGAGCGATGCACTCGTAATGCATAGGTCGAGGGTTCAAGTCCCTTTTCCAGCTTTATAATTTCTTTTAAAAATAACCATAAGATACTAGTATCTTATGGTTATTTTTTATCTATCTTCTAAATATCAATCATTAAAATTTTATATATATTTACATATTCTAAAATAATATAAAATATAAAAACCACTCGTTTTTCGTACGAGTGGTAAAATGGAGATGAAGGGATTTGAACCCTCGACTTCCACACTGCCAGTGTGGCACTCTCCCGCTGAGTTACATCCCCTTGCTTTTTATTATTATACACATTCTTTTTAAAAAAGCAAGCCTTTTTTATGATTTTATCTATTTCTATTTTTAATGAATCTTAATATCTTTCCATTTTCCAGATAAAAAGCGAAGATAAATAATAATCCAACGTACGAATTGATCTACAAAAATAGCTATCCATGCTCCTAAAAGACCATAATGTAATACTTTTACAAATAAATACGCCAAACTTGTACGAATACATAAAAGACTTAATAAAGTAGCAACTAATGGCCATACTGTATCTCCTGCACCTCGCAATCCTCCTGCTAGAATTAATTGTGACGATTGAAAAGGTTGAACAAATGCAATGATCTTTAATACAGTAGAAGCATTTTTGATAATTTCTGGATCATTGGTATATAAACCTACTAACTGTTTACTAAATAAGAAAAAAACAATAGCCATGATTGTAGAAATTAAGGATCCTATCCGCCTTGTTTCTTTAGCATATGCCTCTGCTTTTTCAGGTTCTTCTTCTCCTAAGCTTCTACTTAATAATGCAGAAGCAGAAATACCAAAAGCACTTCCTGGTTGAAAAGATAAACCTAAAATATTTAATCCAATTTGATGGGCCGCAAAAATAACAGTTCCTAAGCTAGCAACAATTTTTGCAAAAATAATTAAACCTACTCGCAAAACCAATTGCTCTAAAGAAGCAGGAACACCTATTTTTATAAAATTCAACAAAATATTACGATCAAAACGAAATGGTTTTTTAAAATGAAACGGAATGACACTTTTACCTTTCATTACATAAAAAACAAGAGCAAATGCTGATAATACATGAGATCCTGCTGTAGAAAGAGCAGCTCCTTTTACACCTAATGCTGGTAATCCAAAAAGTCCATAAATTAAAATTGCATTTCCTATAACATTAAACAAATTAACAGTTATATTAACTTTCATAGGTGCCTTTGTTTCTCCAACTCCTCGTAAAGCAGCCGATAACGCAAAACTAATAGATTGGAAAATAAACCCAACCATAATAATTTTAAAATAAGGAAGTCCATATTGTAAAGCATCCCATTCCGCTCCCATAAAAATCATAATTGATTTTGCAAAACGAATAGTAATAATGGACCAAGGAATACCTACAAAAAGAACATTTAATAATAGCACATGCTTTACTGTTGTTTCCATCTTTTCATATTCATGAGTTCCTAAATACCTTCCTACCATAGCGGTAGCACCTATATTTAAAGCTTGAACTAACGATAATCCAATAAATAAAGGTTGATTAGTTAATCCTATAGCTGCTACTGATGCAGCTGCTTCCATAGGATCTTTGATACGTCCTAACATCATCATATCAATCATACCAAACAAAGAACTTAACAATAATTCTAATAATACTGGCCAAGCAATTTTTAATACATCTTTTCGAATTGGATTTTTATCCATTTTATAATATATATGACTATGAATTTTTTGTTTTATAGGGGGGAAAAACATCTTATCTTCCACACTTCTTTCTCTTATAAGTAAAAAAATTGTAAGCACGTTCATTATATCATAATTACTATTAAAATACTAACTCTACTTTTAAAACCTCATTTTTGTTTTAATTTTTTATTATTTTTAATAAAAAATTAAAAATATATTTATAGAATAAAAAAAAGTTTTTTAAACATACTAAGAATGTAGTTATATAAAATAAAGTTAAAAAGACTTTAAGAAAAGTCTATACTTTATTAAAAATTAATTGTATGTATGATGAATAAATACATGTAAAAAACAAAAAAGAAAAGAGGCAAAAAAATGGCAAAACGAGATAAAAAAAATACAAAAAATCAATCTATGAAAGATACTAAAAATAATGAATTCAATCAAGAATTTAGTGAAGAATTTATGAACGAAAAAGAAAAAGAAAAGAAAAATGCACAAGACATTCAACAAAAAAATGAAGATGAAAAAAATAACTTTAAATAGTGAATAAATAAATCCCCAGCATGCTGGGGATTTATTTATTCACTATTCGATAAGGACTACTATAAAAATTATATAAAATTAGTGAAAAATTCTAATGCATTTTTTATTTAAAACATGTATAATAGTAAAAGATGTTTTTAACCTTAAACAAGAAAGTAGGTGTTCACTTGAGATTAGCAAATCATATTTTTATTGCAGAAAAAGCTTCTGAAATTATTGAAGAACATGTTGGTATTACTTTTAATAAAAAATTATTACAAATCGGAGCTTGTATGCCTGATATTCAGCCTTTACGTCGAATGCAGATTCACTCTCCACAATTAGTTGGAGAACATTTTGATAAAGAATATAAACGAATCGTATTTTCAGATAAAAAAATTAATCGAATTTCTTTTATTCTAGGCTTATTAAGCCATTATATAGCAGATGCTTTCTGTCTCTCTCATAATATTTATACCATTGATATGAAAAAGCATATCCAATATGAATATTTATTAAATAACTATACCTCAGAAAATAAGATATCACCAAAAATGAATGCATGGGTAGAGGAGCAAATTCACTGGATACAACAAGATAATATAACAGTTCCTGAATATATGGAAAAAATGAATCAAATTTATTTAGACAGAATTAAAGATCTTACATGGGAAGAAATTATGTCTATTGATTTAGAACAATCAATTTTACACTCCTCTGCATTATTATCCTATTTTATATTTGAATTACAAAGCATTCCTGTTACTGCTGTTTCTATCGCCTAATAAATAGATAGAAAAANTTGCATCCCCAAAAAACTTATAGTATAATAAGGCTTGCACTGGTCAATTAACTCAGCTGGTAGAGTGTCTCCTTGACGTGGAGGAAGTCGGGGGTTCGAGTCCCTCATTGACCATTTTTTGAATCAAGGAGGTATTTATGTTCAAAGAATTTAAAGAGTTTGCGATGAAAGGCAATGTCATTGATTTAGCTGTAGGTGTTATTATTGGGGGAGCTTTTAATAAAATTGTTTCTTCTTTAGTCAATGATATTATTATGCCTTTATTAGGACTTTTATTAGGTGGAATTCATTTTAACCATTTAGAAAAAATTTTTATAGGTAGAGATGGAACTGAAATTATTTTTAGTTATGGTCAATTTATTCAATCTGTTGTTGATTTTTTAATTATATCTTTTTCTATTTTTCTCTTTATTAAATTTCTAAATACTTGGAAGAAAGAAAAGAAGAAAGAAAAACCTACTCCCCCTAAACCTTCTAATGAAGAAGTTCTACTAGGAGAAATTCGTGATTTGTTAAAAGGAAAAAATATATAAAAGAACACTCCCAATCCATGGAGTGTTCTTTTATATTAATGAAAACAACTACCGCCTATAAATTCTCTAATAATTGAATTTTTAGGTACTTCTTCACTACTCACACCTAAAAAATAATCTAAAAATTTAATCAATCGATTCGCTTCTGCATAATGTGGATCCTCTTTACTAATTTGAAACAATAAAGGTTCAGCATATTGTTTTAAAATTGCCAATTCGTATACCAATGCAGAATTAAACATAATATCCGCTTCTTCTTGAAATGGAAAAATATTCTTTTCTTCTCCCCTTCGAACAAGCGGCCACATTTCAATTGTTTGGCTGGCTGTCATACCTCGATATTGATGATCTCTTACAATTCTTCTAAGTAATCGAGTATCGGTAGTTGGAATACGATTATGCTCATCTAAATTCAATTGAGTTAAAGCACTAATATAAATTTTAAATTTATGTTCTCTATTAATCTCTTTTGTTAATTTATCATTTAATCCATGAATTCCTTCAATAACTAAAATATCATTGTCTCCTATTTTTAAAATATTATCCCGATATTCTCTACGACCTGTCTTAAAATTATACGTTGGTAAAGAAATTGCTTCTCCAGCTAATAAAGCTTGTAAATCTTGATTAAATAATTGTAAATCAATTGCTTCTAATGCTTCAAAATCTGGATTTCCATCTTCATCTAATGGTGTTAAATGACGCTCTACAAAATAATCATCAATAGAAATAGCATGTGGTTGTATACCATTCACCCGAAGTTGAATAGATAAACGCTGAGCAAAAGTAGTTTTACCTGAAGAAGATGGACCAGCAATCAATACTATTTTTACTTTATTTTTTCTTTGATATATTTGATCCGCAATATTCGCTAATTTCTTCTCTTGTAATGCTTCTGAAACACGAATCAAATCGCCAATACCTCGTTGTGAAATAATATCATTTAAAGCACCTACAGTATCTACATTCATAATACGTCCCCATTTTTCAGATTCCATAAAAATAGATGATAACTTTTCATGTGGAATACTAGGTGGAAGCTCGCTTGGATTTTTTCGATTAGGAAATTGCAAAATAAAGCCTGGAGCATAATAAATCAGTCGAAATGTTTGTAAATATCCTGTACTTGGAACCATATATCCATAAAAATAATTCTTTAACCAAGAAAGTTGATATAAATTTACATTCGATGCCCGACGATATTTAAATAACTGAATTTTATCATACATCTTATATTCTTTAAAAATATCCTGCGCACGATCTAAAGAAACAGTTTCTTTTTTAAATGGAAGATCTTGCTGTACTAATTCTTTCATACGTTGCTCAATTTTTTTCAAATCTTCCTTTTTTAATGAAGGTATTCCTTCTATATCACAATAAAAACCATTATTAATCGAATGATTAATTCGTACTTTTGTAATTCCTTGTTCTTTTAAAACTTCTTGAGCTGCTAAAATTAATACAAAAGATAAGCTTCTTTGATAAATACGAAATCCATCTTTATGAGTAATATCAATAAACTGTATATTTGCATCATGCTCTACTGTTTCTCGTAGTTCAGCCAATTTATTATTTACAATGGCAGCTACAATAGGTGACTTATATTGTTCTTGCATTTCTTTACTAATATCTAATAAGGTAGTACCCGTTTGATATTGTTTTGTTTCTCCATTTGAAAATACAATTTGAACTTGTTTTTTATTTTTTTCCATCTTCTATCTCCTCCTTCTATCAGATCCATATTAAATAATCACCTGAAAAGGTTCCCCATTTATTTTTGATTCCATTACTTCTATTTTACCTTCTCCCCATGATCGAAGACCCTTTGCTAATACGGGAATAATTAATTGTTCCGTTCCATAATGTCCAGCGTCTATTACCGCAATACCATGTTGTAATGCCTTTTGTGCTTCATGAAACTTAACATCTCCTGTAATAAACACATCTGCATTTTGTTTCATCGCCTCTTGTAAATAACTCATTCCACTTCCTGTACATATAGCTACTTTATGTATTATTTGTTCTGGTTCTCCAATCATTCTTATATATTCAAGATTTAATTTTTTACGTATTTCTTTTGCATACTTTTGTAAAGAACTTGGTTCTAATAAATGACCAATTCTGCCCATTCCTATTCTTTTTTCTTTTTCTTCTTTAAAAACTTCTTCTCTTGATTGTTTTTCTAAAACTATGGGAGATAAAATATCTATAGAATGTAATCCTATTTTTTCAGCTAACACATCATTAGTACCGCCAAAAGCAATATCTAAATTAGTATGAGCTGCATACAATCCAATATCATGCTTAATGAAATCAATAATCAACTTTCCTTCTGAACAATCTTGACATATTGATTTAACGGATCGAAAGGGAAAAGGATGATGAGTCACAATAAGATCTACTTGATAATCAATGGCTTCTTTTACTACTTCTGGTATTGCATCTAAAGCCACCAATATTCTTTTTATTTTTTTATCTGGATTTCCTATTAAAAATCCTACATTATCCCATTCTTCAGCATATTTCATAGGGGCTATCGTCTCCATATATTGTATTACTTTTCTACCTGTTATAACCATGTTAAAACCTCCCGACAAACCTTTTTAAATTCAATCACTTCTTCTCGTCTCTTCTTTGCTCCTTCCGTTGTCTTACCCTGCATTTTTTTCAATATNTCATCCGATAAACGTAATTGTTCACTGATATACTCCTTTAAAAGAGCATTTTTTTCTTCTATTAATTTTTTCCCAAATAAATAATCTGCTTTTCTTTTATATTTTTCTTCTCCAGGTACAGCAGTAATAATCGTATAAAAATGTCCTTCCTCTTTTACTATATGTTCATTACTAATTTGAAATCCATTTTTATGTAAAAAATATCGTACTATATCTTGATTTTTTTGTGGTTGTAAAATAAGTCGTTTCAATGTTCTCAGTAAAAAAATTTTTCTTGCCAAAATATTTTGTATTAATAATCCTCCCATACCAGCTATGATAATGGTATCTACTTCTCCTGGCTGTAATTTTTCTAATCCATCTGATTGTCTTGTCTCAATAACTGATGATGCCTTATAATAATGAATATTCATTTTTGCTTTTTCTAAAGGTCCCTTACCTATATCCATCGCTATTCCTTTTATAATTCGATTTTGCTGATATAAATAAATAGGTATATAACCATGATCCGTTCCAATATCAGCAACGGAAGATCCTCTAGTCACTTGATTCGCAATACATTGTAAACGTTTGGATAATTCCATCTATTTTCCCTCTTCTTGTCTATGATAAAAATAGAAGTTGAAAATTCAACTTCTATTCTAAATAATCTTTTAATTTTTTACTTCGACTTGGATGACGTAATTTACGAAGAGCTTTAGCTTCAATTTGACGAATTCTTTCTCTCGTCACACTAAACTCTTTTCCTACTTCTTCTAATGTTCTTGCTCTTCCATCATCTAAACCAAAACGAAGACGCAGTACCTTTTGTTCTCGATCTGTCAATGTATCGAGTACTTCTACTAATTGTTCCTTTAATAAAGTAAAGGCTGCTGCTTCGGAAGGTGCAGGTACATCATCATCAGGAATAAAGTCTCCTAAATGGCTATCTTCTTCTTCTCCAATAGGTGTTTCTAAGGAAACAGGTTCTTGTGCAATTTTTAAAATTTCTCTTACTCTCGCTACAGGCATATCTAGTTCTGCACCAATTTCTTCAGGTGTAGGTTCTCGTCCTAATTCTTGTAATAACTGTCTAGATACTCGAATCAATTTATTAATGGTTTCTACCATATGAACAGGAATTCTTATCGTCCTTGCTTGATCGGCAATAGCTCGTGTAATCGCTTGACGAATCCACCACGTCGCATAGGTGCTAAATTTGTAACCTTTTCGATAGTCAAATTTTTCTACTGCTTTAATAAGTCCTAGATTACCTTCTTGAATCAAATCTAAAAATAACATTCCTCTTCCTACATATCGTTTTGCTATACTAACAACCAAACGTAAATTAGCTTCTGCTAATTGTTTTTTAGCTATTGGATCCCCAGCTTCCATCCTTTTAGCTAATTCCACTTCTTCCTCTGCCGTTAACAAATCTACTTTTCCTATTTCTTTTAAATACATACGAACTGGATCGTCAATATTAACCCCCTCCGGTATACTTAAATCTAATTCTCGATCTTCTTCCTCTTCTTCATCCTCTTCCTCTACAATACCCAAAACATCTATATCTTGACTTTCTAAGTACTCATAAATTTTTTCAATCTCATCAGGATCCATTTCTATATTAGCAAAATGATCCATAATTTCTTTATATTCTAAAACGCCTTTTTTTTGCCTTCCTATTTGGACTAATTCCCGTAAGCGTTCCAAAAATTTGCTTTCATCTCCTGATTTCACAAAAACCCTTCCTTTCTTATGTGTTTACTAGTCTAACCATCCAACAATGAAATATTCATGTGGTCTAATTGACGTTTTTCTTCTATAAGTTTTTGTAACTCCTTAAGATCTGTCGTTGTACGACTGCGATATTCAATAGAGGCTTGTTTTATTAATTTTATTTGATCATAAATAATTTTTTGTTTTTGCTCTTTAGATTGAAAATGAATTTTCCCTGTGAAAATAGCAGATACTTTTTGTTGTTCTGCTAAAGTAGAAAACCGTGCCACAATTCCTGCCTCGTCTATTTTTTTATTATGGTTATAAACAGTATAGATATATTGTGCAACCTGTTGATATGTCACATCTGTAAAATCTTGAGGTTGAATGTATTTTTGTAAAAGTTTATATAGTTTTGGTTCCGTACAAAGAATATATAATAAACCACGTTGCGCTTTATGCAAACCTATATCTTTTTCAAGTGGTTCTTTTTTAGATTTTACTATAGTATTTTGATGAATAGGTTGTATTTGCTGATAACGAACCATTTCTTTTTTTAAAGTCTCAACAGGAATACCTCCTATTTTAGCCACTTCTTGAGTATAAATTTCTTGAGCTACATTACTTTTAATTTGTAATAAACGTTTTCCTGCTTCTTTTATAAAACCTATTTTTTCATCCGGATTATTTAAATTATATTTTTTNATCATTAACTCAATTTCAAACTCCATACTAGTATAAGTACGTCGCTCAATAAGTTCTTTAAATGCTTCCGATCCATATTGTTTAATATAATCATCAGGATCTTGTTGTCCTGGAATCTTTAAAACCTTAGTACTAATACCATCGTTCTCTAAAATAGGAATAGCACGCAATGCAGCTCGAATACCTGCCTCATCACTATCATAAATCAAAACTACTTCTCGTACATATCTTCGTAATAGTTGAGCATGATAAGGAGTAAAAGCAGTTCCTAAAGAAGCAACTACATTAGAAAATCCTGCTTGTTGTAAAGCAATCACATCCATATATCCTTCTACAATAAGAATTTGATCTTTTCTTGCCGTCCTTGCTATATTTAAACCATATAAATGTTTACTTTTATCAAATAGTAATGTTTCAGGAGAGTTTAAGTATTTAGGCTGTCCATCACCTAATACCCGTCCTCCAAAACCGATAATACGATTATGAACATCAAAGATAGGGAACATAAGGCGATTAAAAAATCGATCAAAATACCCTCTTGATCTTTTTTCTGGAATCACTAATCCACTTTGAGAAAGAACTTCCTCCTGATATCCTTTACTCATTAAATAATGGTATAAGTCATTACGACTAATAGTAGCATATCCAAGCCCAAAAACCTTTTGATATTTTTTATCCACTTTCCTATTTTCTAGGTATTCTAAAGCTTTCTTTCCCCTTTTAGCATGAAGATTTGAATAAAAATATCTTGCAGCATGAATATGAATTTCCAATAATTGCTCTCTTATACGTGTTTTTCTTTTTTCTTGTTCACTCATTTCAGGTTCTGGTAAAGTAATATTAGCTCGATCGGCTAAATACTTTACCGCTTCTATAAAACCATAATTTTCCATTTGCATAATGAAAGTATATACATTACCCCCTGCTCCACATCCAAAACAATAATACATCTGTTTATCTGGACTGACAGAAAAAGAAGGTGTTTTCTCATTGTGAAATGGACATAAACCAAAATAAGAATTTCCACGTTTTTTTAATTGTACATATTCCCCAATTACATCTTCAATTGCATTTTGAAAACGAATTTCTTCAATTAACTCCTCCGGATAATACATAATCCTCTCCTCATTTTTACTTTATATCCTCTATACATGTAGTTATTCGACATTTTCTTAGAAAATCCTCTTTTAAAAATTATTTTTGTCTATTGTATATAAAAATTTTTATCTTTCATTTTAATACTATCTTTTACTACTAAAGAAAGAATAAAAATTTTAGATACTCATTGTGTCAATTTATATAACTTATAATATAAAAACCGTATTATTATGACAATATAAAAAAGATAAGTAGTACATCTAGAAACTAAAAAGGAATCTTTAAATGGAAGATATATATATTATATACTACATCTTTTATCAAAATCCTTTATTTGAACTTCTGTAAAAGAGATCTTTTACATTTCAAGCAAAAAACCATCTTATTTAGAAGATGGTTTTTTGCTTCTATTCTTTTTACTTTCTAAACTCTCTTGAGTCAAATAAGTATCTAATGATTCCACCTGTATAATTTGTTGGCTTTTAATCGATTTAAGGATATCAAAAATAGTTTTTGTATCTCCAAAACCTACCATAGGTGGAACTTGAATTTTTTCCTTACCTACTATGGCATTATAATAATTTAAAAATTCATTATAATAACCTCTTTCAGGTGTAAAAGAAATTAACTCATGTTGCCCATTATTATAAAATACATTAATACATCCACAATTTTTATCCTCTAAATAAATCATACCTTCCGTTCCAAAAATTCGTAATCCTATAGCTGGTTTTTGTGATTCTTGTCCTTTCATCCAATGAATAAAATGTCCAATAATTCCATTTCTAAAAAGAAATTGAGAATGAATGGATGTATATGGAGAAAACTGATCTTCTTGAGGTTGTCCAAAAGCTGAAATCTTATCTATTCCCCCAAATATATAACGAATCGCTGCCATATCATGAACAGCTGCATCTAAAAAAATACCGCCCGGAAAATCTGGATATTGCCTCCATTCCTTCGCTGCAAACGTATCTTTTTTCATTTCCTCTGGAAAATTAACCGTCTTATGCTGAATAAAATAAAGCACATTCCCTATTTTATTTTCTTCTACCAACTGTTTTATCATATTAATTTCTTCATTATATCGATAGTTTTCAGCAATCATTACTTGAACTCCATATTTTTGAGGAATTTCAATAAATTTCGCCGCTTCTTCTAATGTAGCTGCTAATGGTTTTTCACAAATTAAATTTTTCCCCGCTTTAGCTACATCCAAAGAAACTTTATAATTCATAGAAATAGGAACTGCAATATTTACGACATCTATTTTTTCTTTTTTTAACATCTCATGATAATCATTATATAAATGTTTGGTATCTAATGCTAACTTTTGACCTGCTTCTGTTAGTTTTTCTTGAGTGGGATTCGCTAACGCTACAACTTCATATTGTTCCTGAAGCTCTTGTAATGCAGGGAAATGAAGACGATCCCAAGCCATTCCTGTTCCTATAACAGCCATTTTGAGTTTTTTCATGTTTTTACTCCTTTCTACAATTTTTCTTCTTTCTTAGAATGAGTTAATCTATTATTTTTTATACACAAAAAAGACCCCTTTCAGGGTCTTTTTAAGAAGATCTTCTCTATTTATTTTTTATTTATTATCTTTTACAGCAGCTTGTGCCGCAGCAATCATAATAGACCAATCTCAATTTTCCACTATTATGGAACACTTCATGCAATTGAATAATACTCTAAAAGAGTCTCTAAAATTTTCATTCCTTATTATATACATTTTATAACTGCGTTTTTCATCATGCGCACATATTCCGCAACATGGGGCACACATCCGGAGCCGTATTGCTCCACAATTTTCACAATTGCGCTTCCTACAATTACGCCATCGGAAAACTCAGCCATTCTTGATGCCTGTTCAGGAGTTGAAATGCCAAAACCTATCGCGCATGGAATATCATTAACCTCTTTTACAAGTTTCACCATTTCCTTCGCATCATTGCTGATATCCTGCCGCACACCGGTCACCCCCATGGATGATACACAATAAACAAATCCCTGTGCTTCCCTGGCAATCATGTGTATGCGGTTGTTGGAGGTAGGCGCAATCATTGAAATCAAGCTGATTCCATATTTCAAACAGAAAGGCATGAGTTCCCCTTTTTCTTCAAATGGCAGGTCAGGAACAATAAGCGCATCAACTCCAGCTTCCTGGCAATTTTTCAAAAATCTGTCGGCATCATAAGCGAATACCGGATTTGCATACGTCATAAAAGCTATAGGCACATTACATGTCTTGCGAATGTGTTTGAGCATGTCAAATATTTTGTCCACCGATACGCCACCGGACAAAGCACGGATATCTGCATCCTGAATCACCTGTCCTTCGGCAACCGGATCAGAAAATGGTATACCCAGCTCAATTAAGTCGGCACCGGCCTCTGCCATCTGAAGCACCAATTGTTCAGTTATTTCTATCGAAGGATCCCCCGCAGTTATAAACGGAATAAAGGCTTTTCCATTGGCAAATGCCTGCTGCAGCTTATTCATGGATTTCCACCCCCCTGTAGCGTGCTATCGAAGCGACATCTTTATCTCCTCTGCCCGAAAGGCCAACTACTATAATTTGATCCCGACTCATCGCAGGTGCAAGTTTTTTAGCGTAAGCAACCGCATGGGCGCTTTCAATTGCCGGAATAACTCCTTCTATACGGGACAAGTATTCAAATGCTTCTACAGCTTCATCGTCAGAAACCGGTACATACTCTGCCCTGCCAATGTCATGCAGGTAAGCATGTTCAGGGCCTACACCCGGATAAT